>Ga0307517_10000837_pt1 | contig 52923 bp, 47 predicted proteins | sample 23_EM_MG_FD_194515 | JGI IMG/M metagenome (GOLD analysis project Ga0307517, IMG submission 194515) | Populus trichocarpa ectomycorrhiza microbial communities from riparian zone in the Pacific Northwest, United States - 23_EM | ecosystem: Host-associated > Plants > Roots > Unclassified | place... | reverse complement strand
AAAAGTAAGAGGCGTTTTAGCGCCCTAGGAACAAGAGGAAATAAAAACAGGAAACTTCATAGGCCAGTGACCCCTTGACTCCCCCCCCCCCCCGACCCCGATCCGTCCCTAAGTTATCCGTTCCATCCATTCCAATGCATGCATGTTATGAATTTTGCAAAACAACCGAGTTGAGAAAATAAGAAAATACAACTCAACGAAAGAGAAAGAGCATGAAATAAGTACATCGACAAGAAAGAAAAAGTTATTATTAAGGAGACCAGCTTCACCAATTAGCATTCATAAGCAACACATCCAGGGTATCATAGGAGCCCACTCATCCTATAGGCATACTATCATCTCTCGTGATAGACATCTAGAATCATGGGGCGTGAAAGAAAAATGAAATTAACGAAAACAAGGAGGAAAAGAAATGGAGAAACAAAAGCAATCTAAACCCCAGTGCTCACACCACTAATACTTCTGCTCATTGGCTCATCGGAAAAGTCCAACCCGAGGGCTGGATAGGCCTTCGACTTCCTCCCCGCCTCATCACCACCTCGCTCCTCACCCTGATCAGCTGCCATTCTCCTAACACTACCACTACTACTCCGTCCATCCGCAAAACCACTCTCTTCCTGTTCTCGCATCAAACGCTCCAGCTCAGCATCCATGCCATCATCACCTCCCGCAACTTCATCAGCATCGTACTCTCCAGCCTCTTCTTCGTTTGTGGGAAGCACGCTATCATTATTCTCCCTGACACCTGTACCTGAGAATGCACGGCCGAGTTTTTGGCCCCAGCTATTCTTCCGTCTGTCTGAGCTTCCGACGCTCTTGGTTGACTGGCTTCGCTTCAGGAGCCCTAGACTGGCAGAATACTCCTTCTGCCCTAAACCTAAGGTGCTACCGCTGAGGCTGGTTCTACCAGATTTTGACGACGTCCCCAGGGTCGGTGAATCACTCTGGACTTCGTTGAGAGAGAGATTTCGCCGACCGTTGGCGCTTGACTTGGCAGCTGGACTGTTGCGAATTTTGCGTAGGGCGGCGTTGGTATCGGCTTTTGGTGAGCGCGAGGAATTGCCTTTGGGTTTCGTTCGGAGAACCCTTGATTGCTCAATCACCCCTTCAACAACCCTTCGTTCAAGTCCTTCGGCCCTTGCTTCGAGAAGCATGAGCTCGTCCCGCCTCAGGTCTAAGGCGGTCTCTAAGCTAGCGACTTCACCAGCAAGCCTCAGTTTTCGGGTGTAAAGTGCGTTTGTTCCTTCCTTCAAGGCTTCGACAGAGTCTTGGAGGTTGGTATGCTCTTCTCGAAGAGATACTGTCGCAGCTTCCACTACTTTCTTTTCTGCGATAGCATTCTCAAGATCCATTTCGGCTTGCCTTGCCGCATCAATTTTGGAGCTCGCGTCTTCCAGGAGAACTTCCTTTTGCATTGAAAGAAATTCGGCAATATCGGCGGAGGTGGTGGTGACTTGCTTCTGAATCGAGTCGAGGAGACCGAGTTGGGGGAGATACTTGGATGTTGAGGTGCTCCCGGCAATCAACATGTTGAGCTTTTCTTGGGTCTGAGAGTCATCATACGCAGGCGGAGGAGGTATAGCATCGATATCTGGCTTCTTAGCAATCTCTTTATTCGCCTCCTGGAGAAGATTCTTTAGCTCCAGTAAAGCGTTGAGTAGTGTCGGCTGTTGCCCCTTGAGTTCACTATGCAGTCCATCAACAAGTCCAAGCACATCCTCAACTTGTTTTTGGGTCCTGCGGTGCTCGTGAGTGACTGTAGTATTCGATTCTTCTACCGCTTTTTTCACTGCAAAAACATCCTCTCTGACTTCGGTCGCACGTTCTTCGATGGACGCATTAATATCGGTCAAAGCTGACTTATTCGCAGCCTGAGACTCCCCGATGGCGGCCTTAATTCCCGATAAGTCGGTCTGAGAGGTTTCAATTTTGGTGGCCAATGTGGAAACAACTTCCATCACTTCCGAAGCGGCGGTCTCGACAGCATCCGCCATTCCTAGGAAGCCTGCCGAGGTCTCACCCCCCGAAGCTTCAACCAGGTGCCTAACACTGTCAATGCCTTGCTTTACCCCAGCGGCAGAATTGGTAACAGCCTCGCCGACACTTGAGATCATTTCCTTCGCCTGCGAGATGGCGCCGCTAATGCTGGAATTGCCACCTTTGACTTCATGGTGGACTTCAGAAATGCCACCAGAAATCCCGGAAATTCCTTCCTTCGTATCAATTTGAAGTTCGGAGAGTGAAAGGTTGATACCGGTTATGCCGTCTTGGGTTGCGGTTCCTAATTTTGCGACCGAATCGGCAACACCCGTAATAGTTTCGTTGCTCGAGTTCTGCAGAGCTTCAACCGCGGTATGGACTGCAGTGATTGAACCTTCGAGGGCTGTGTTTGACTCGTCGACGGCAGTAGCAAACCCAGTAATGCTATCCCTGGTTTCAGTGTGTTTTTCCTCAACCAAGGTTTTAACGACCGCAACCTCGACCCGACATTCACCAACAGCAGAATTGACATCAACAATCGCCTCCTTTTCTTCGGCCCGGAAGTTACTAAGCTCGTCTCTTATTCCATCTGCTACCATTCGAATTCCCTCAACACCTTCTTCCAGAGCTGACTTAGTGGCTGGATCTGTACCGGAATTCTTTTCCACCACCTTCCGGAGTTCCTCAAAAGCTTCTTTAATCTTCTCGACTTTTTCGCCAACTTGAGTTCTTTCTGGTTCGTGGGGGATATGGTGACCGGATCTTGACATCGCTTCTCGAATTTCCCGCCTTAATCCATCGATTGCTTCGGAGGGGTTAGTCGCTCTTGCGGCTTGAACGCTCTTCTCTACATAAACCACCATCTCTTCCTTCAGAGCTCCTATCCATTCTCTAACTTCGGTATCATCCGGCTTGCTGGCGACTAGAGAACCCATCGATTTTTCCATCACTTCCTCGATGTCCCTTTTGAGTGATTCCATAGACTCCTTCATTTCTTCATTGGATGTCGTCGATAGCCCAGGAGGCAGCGGAACCCCTGAGATCCCGGAAAGGCCCTCAACTTGAGCTTTTAGCGCCTCGATAGTCTCCTTTATATCAAGGCCTTGAACCTGAAGTTTTAAGGCTTCGAGTGCATCGCCAGATTTTCCTGATAACTGTTCCACTTCTCTCTTCAATCTATCCACAGCGCCCGCAACTTCTGCCGAGGAAGAGTCATCCATCTTTCCCATTAGAATATCCATTCCTTTCTTCAACCCCTCAATTGACTCCACCACACTGCTGTCGGACCCTTTCTGCTCCAAGCCCTCAACTTGTGCCTTCGGTTCTTCCGTGATTTCGGTTACCGCACTACCTTTGGAGTTTTCTACTAATACTCCAATCTGGGCCTTCAAACTTTCGATGACTTCCATGACGGTAACATTGGGCACCGCAATCTTGGTTTCAAAAAGTTCCCCAAGCTCGGTCTTGAATCCCTGGAGCACGGCCCGAATCCGTTCTGCTCCTTCAGTGTTCTCGGCAGGAAGAGGCATCATAGATAGCTGTAGTGTGTCACGGACATCGCGTTTCAATTCCTCAATTGCTTCTTTCACACTCTCTTCAGAATCGAATGTCGAGTTTGCAATGGCGGCTGCTAAGCTGTGTTGGACCATCTCACCAATCTCTGATTTGAGATCTTCAAGCACTCCCTCCATTCTTTCAGCGGAACGGGATGGGAGTCCTTCGACGTCAATGGGCCTGGGGGCCACCATAGACATTGTTTTGTCCATTAACTCACTCACCTCCTTCCGGAGCCCTTCAATGGCTTCTTTCACATTACCAGAGCTTGCTTCAGACGGTGACGATTTAGCGAGAATGCTGGTAATGTCTTTCTTAATCTCCTCGAGAAGTTCTTTTGTCTCCCCGTCCAAACCAGATTGGGGAACAATCATAGACGTAGACTTTTCTAAAATTTCAGCAATCTCTTTCCGAAGATCCTCTAACAGTTCCTTGGAGCTGTCTGAAGAAGAATCTACAGCCGAGGACTTTTCCATGACGCTTGCGATGTCCGCTCGGAGACCCTCAATAGCCTCTTGAATTTTGTAGGCAGGTTCTCCGGCTTGAGGCGTGCCGACAGCCATAATAATACTCTTCTCAACCATTTCGTGAACTTCCTTCCTGAGATCTTCGATAGCACTCGTCATTTTTTCGGATACTTCAGGGTTGGAAGCAATTGACCTCTCGACTCCCGCGTTCTTCTCGATTTGTTCAACCACCTCCTTCATCTCCCCAAGGGCTTCCTTCACTACCCCTTCAAGACCGGCCGTTGAGTTGGAAGAGACGGCTTCTGATATTGATTTGCTCATTTCCCCCAGTTCGGTCTTAAGTTCATCAACTGCTTTTTTCAATTTCTCGTCCGTTTCAACAGAGGAATCACTGAAGAGAGCAATTGTGTTATCCATGGTCTTGGAAATCTCAAGAGCTAACGATTCGATCCGGGCCTTGATAGATTCTGCCTCAGGATATGATGTAGGGGGCGCCAATGCGGTTACTGACTTCTCCATCAACTCGGTGACCTCAGCTTTAAGTTGGTCGATTGAAGTCTGGATTTTCTCGGTGTCTTCAGTCCTACCGGTGATGACGGATTTCATATCTGTGATGGCTGCACTCGCTCGTTCATTGGAAGTATTGAAGGATCGCTCGATCAGATCTTCAAGGCTGCACTTTAGATCTTCAATGGCTGCTTGGGCGGGGGCGGACTCTTCGAATTTGGCAAGTCCCTTCGAACTAGATTCACTGACTGACAGGATTTTCTCAAGGAGTTCTTTGACTTCGGCCCTGAATGTTTCGATCGAGGTTTCTGGATTCAAAGTGTTTATGGCCTTAACGCTCTGTTCTGTGGCTCGTTGGAGCTCAGATTTGAGTTCTGCAAGTGCTTCCTTAGAATCCGCAGCTGCAAAAGCAGCCAAACTTCGCTGTGCCATTGCTCCCAGCTCATTCTTTAGCTCTTCTATGAGAGAAACGGGGTTAGAATTATTTATGGCCTCGACAGCTTTCTCTGCAGACTCCTTTACGGCTTCCATATTCTTCTCCAGGAGTTCCTCAACTTCACTCTGGAATTCCTCTACCACAGCCCTTACACCAACATCTTGTTTCCAGATCATCTCATCTCCATTCGCAAGCATTGTCTTCTGTAAGTGTTTGTGGAGGAACATAAGCTCTTCGATTTTCCGGAGAGTTGCACCTTCAAACTCGGCGAGTCGGTCATTCCCGCCACTGACCCCAGAACGCACCACCTCAAGAAGCTTGCGAGTTTCTCCTGTCTGGGAATGGGTATTTGAAACAGTGTCGCCGAGTTCTTGGAGGAATCTGCTGATGCTGAGCACAGTCTCGTGGGTATGAGTATTGGCGCTATTCATGTCTTTATGGAAAACCTTGATTAAGGCGTTGATGGTGGAAAGGGTGATATCTGTGCGAGTTGTAGTTGAAGCAATGTTAGCGAGAGCGGTGATAGCAGCCTCATTGTCCAAGTCAGGTGGGAGAGGAGGGTTGGTCATGGTGAGTGCTGTAGATTGCAGACCTGGGTTGCTGTGTAGCCTGGATATTGCTTGTCTCTGTTCCGTAACCAGAATTTCAATCTCCTTCATCAGGTCCTTCAATGCTTCATGCGCCTCCCTATCATGACCAGCCCATCGCTCTTTCCATTCGTCGATAAGTTTCTGAACATCTCGAGTTGTCTCCTCGCCCGAATCGACGCCGCGCTTGATATGATTCAAAGCATTGAGGATTTCATCGCTCTCCACCGAGCCCCGTGTAGATTCTGTTCCTGTAGCATCTTGTGCCGAAGATGAGCGCCTAGTTATAGATGAGCTGAGGGAGTTTGTTAGATCTTCCTTCATGCTATCCATCCTAGCTTTAATCCCTTCGAGCAGGGAAAGAACCCTTTCGTCTCCACCTTTGTCTTTCAGTTCTTCAAGGGAGGACAAAACGGCATCGATTTTAGAATCCCCCTCCTTGTCTCGAAGCTCCTCTAACAGGGAAATGACCTGTGCATTTTCACCTTTCTCCTCCTTCTGCTTTAGTTCCTCTAGTAGGCTAATAATCCTCAGATCGCTTTCTCTCTCTTCCCTCTGATATAGGGTCTCTCGGATATTCTGAAGCATAGACAATATCTTCTCGTCCATACCACTGTCTCTCTCCCTTCCAGGAATCACAAGCTCTTTCCCTTTGCTGTAGTCCCGCTCTTTGAATTCCTCCAGCAGGGATAATATCTTTTCTTCGTTTTCGATTCTATCCAGCTGGGGCTTATTGAGGGTATCCTGGATATCTCTCAAGAGATCGATCACGCGGTCCTGTTCGTCTTTCGTGGACATTTCTCTCAAAACCCGCTCAAGAGCTGCCATTTCCAGACCAGATTTCTCGCCCCTAGCTCCGGTTGGGGTTGCGAAGTTATCACTCGCATAGCTCGAGGCTCGACTACTCGTAGAAGCACCAGAGGTGAGAAGCGGAAGCGAAGAATTAGTGAGTAATCTGTCACTCTCCAGACTGTGAAGGCTGTGGACGAGGTCCCGAAGGGATTGACGGATATCTTCATCTCTACTCTTAGTCGCCTCTTTGAGAGAGATGAGATCGGTGGCATTGTCTTTAGAACGGCGAGAAAGATTTGTCATCTCCCTCTGGAGACTATTGGCTATCGACGTAAGCCCAGAGAGCTGTGATGTGATCGTCTCAAGTTCCTGAAGTGACAACTTAGGCCCATCATCCCTTTCCCTATCCCGGCTCCGTGATTCCCAGTCACTCTGCCCCCCGTCTCGATCACGAGGAAGAGGAGGGAGGCTATAGTCTTTAAAATCTTTGAGGTCCTTAAGATCTTTGAATTCCTTAAAGTCTTTGAAGTCTTTAGTAGTAGCAAGTGCGCTAGAAGGGATTGTAGCCGACATTGATTCGTGGGATTTAAGATTACGCAGTGGTGGAAGGAGATTTGGCCGGCGATCAAGGTCTAGAGAGCCGCGATAACCGGGCGGAGGCGCGGGCGGAGGCGGTTGCTCCCTAGCCGGAAAACTAGTACTACTCCCAAACAATTCCTTGGGCGTAGGTGTCCCGCTTTTGCTGGGCGAACTCGATCCCCCACTCAAGATGAGGTTACCCATCTCACGAACCGTTGGAGATGGTTGCATGGAATTCATCCGCCTGTGAGAAGCCATCACTTGCTGAGCTCTAGTTGGCGATATATTTGGCCCCGAAGGTGATCCCTCTCGATGTGGTGGGGCCTGAGGTGGTCTGCGAGTTGGTGATATCTCTCTTGAGACCGGTGTTGGCGATGCTCTATCTGCCGCAATGAATGGATTCTGTAGCGTTCCAACCGTGCGGGGCGAGTTCGGAGCTCCTGGGTGAGGGTTCAGAGGGAGGGGTGGGGGGTGCCTAGCAGGATCCGACGAGTCCCACCTGTTTCCAGAATGCATTAGGATTAATGATTAATAAGGACAAGAGAGCTTATTTTCAAGAGAATTGGCCAATGCAAAGAATTTAGAAGAGAGTAAACACTAACATCGGTGGGATGTGGGTGAGAGCTTGGGAGTTGGAAGCGGACGACGCGGAAGAGGGAGTTTTGGGAGCAGCAGGTGCTGCAGGCGGCATATTTGGTTAATGCTGTTTTGTTTATTCCACCTAATTACAGAATACCACGTCAGTTAGCGGGATGAGGCAAGGGATTAGCGTGGAATGGAGCCGAAAGGAATTGAAGCTCACGACGAAAGTACCGTCCCTGTGCAAAGGAAAACAAGTATTTGGAGAACGAGAGGAAGAGCGGAATATCAAAAGCAAGAGGTGTGGTATTGATGAGGGGAGATGGGGGAGATGAAAAGAGAGGTAGAGATTGAAATCAAGGGGAACAGGGGAGGTTATGTTTGCTTCGATGCAGAATCGATTCTGGCTTGATGAGCTGCAGTACAACAAACGTGTGCATATGGCGAGAGGGCAAACAAGAATCAGTGCCTAATTAGCCAACCAACCAAGACACAAACTCAGCTCTTGGATGCATAGTAAACACCAAACACCAGGCCTCGTGGGGATTAGATCGTTGCTATGGAAACGATAACCTCGTGTTAATTATGTGTGGCTTGTCAGGAACTACTATCGCTAAAAGCAGGAAAAGTGGCGCAGGCCAACATCCCAACAAACCTTTACCCACAAAAGGGGGGGGAAAATCGGTTGCGACTGTGACTGCCCTGTAGGGATTCTCCCCACAAATCACACCTATTGAACTTTGGTTTATTGAAGACACAACCCATCGCTAAACTACGACTACCGCGACAACAACAATTCACAACACCCCAAGACAGCCTCCCTTTTCCGATTCCCCCACCTCGGTAGGCATACGAAATGAAGTGTACGTACAACCCCCCCGCTGCCATTTTTTTCCGCCCCAGAAGCTTGGAGGTCCTTTTTCCCGTTCTTGTTGGGTAGTGGTTCAGTGCCTGAGGGAAATGCTGGCTGCCCTCAAGAGGCGGGGGACTCTGGAAGAATGAAAGAAAGGGAAAGAAGAAAAAAGCGGATCAGGAGGAGCAGAGGTGGACGTTTGGGGGCTTTTGGGTTATCTGGCTAGCTTGGGATATGCGAGCCTGTCTAGCAGAGCTGATATCTTGGTATCTTTAGTCCTTAAAAACGGTAGAGTCGCTATCATCACCCGGGGCAGGTACGCCGGTAAGAAGGTAAGAAGATCGAGATATCTTAACTTCTAAGATTGCCCGAATGCTAATTAGAAGTTCAGGTTGTCATTGTCAAGGGTTAGTCCGTGCGGCTTCCACTATACAACCTAGCAAGTTTCTAACCCACGGGGAACCACAGTAATGGATGATGGCAGCAAGTCCCACCCCTTCGGTCATGCTCTCGTTGCTGGAATGGAGAGATATCCGGCCAAGGTTACCCGCTCGATGTCAAAGAAGAGAGCGGCCAAGCGCTCGAAGGTCAAGCCCTTTATCAAGATTGTCAACTACAATCACCTTATGCCTACTCGCTACACTATCGACCTCGAGACTCTGAAGGGGGTCATTTCCCAGGACACCTTCAAGGAGCCTTCGCAGAGAGAGGAGGCTAAGAAGACCATTAAGAAGGCATTCGAGGAAAGGTACCAGACTGGCAAGAACAAATGGTTCTTCACTCGTAAGTCATTCCGATAGAAACAAACTTCAGCATACCCAAATTTACTAATTCCATATTGCACAGCTCTACGGTTTTAAGCGGTTTCTTTGCTCTCTTTTTTCTCCTCTTCATAGTGGGTTCGTGTGGGTAAAAAATAAAATAAAAATCACGCACCAATTTGGGACGTCCATGGCCGGATATTTCTGTATCATACTTGGGGATAAATGACTGCTCAGGGACATGCTTCCTTCGTCGCATAGTAGCCGTAGTATTTCCACCGAATAGCCCACCAAAAAGTCCAATTTATTCCTTCACAAATTCTAATCCAATACCGCAGGAGCGACCAATGTCTCTAAATGCGGGAATGGTGGATGCTTTGTGGCTACGCGCGAAACCTAAGAGTAGCGCAAGATGTTTAATGGTAGACATGTAATACCGTGCTGATGCCGTTGCCGAAAAGCTCCCCAAGCCTGCCATGTTCACTTTGAAGTTCCCAAATCCATCACCAGGTGAGCACTGACCTAAACCGTAAGTGGCCACCTGAGACTCCAACAATGTCAGATGTGATACCGGACCCTGTAAGCGCCTGGGCTAAGAAGAGATCGCCTAAAAGCATGCCAAACTCAAAATCATTTTTCTCTCCCCGAATAGGACTTTCGATATCCTATCACATTCATTCCCTCCTTTCTTTTGTCCCTTCCTCTCAGGATCGTCCCTTTTATCTTTCTCCTCTCTTGATCACCCTATTCCGCCAACCTGTAGACCTGGTGTCCGCAGCGTAACTCCTCTTCTTCCTCTCCTTCTAACGTACAATCGTATACTTTTATTCAATAATCCTTAATAGGCATACGTACTCAACATCAAGATGTCAGGTCCACCAAGCTTAAGTTCTTTTCAAAGCGACAAACCGCTTCTGGACCACCTTACTAGTAATCCCTCCCTCGCCCTTTCTAGAAACGGCCAAGCAGCTAACAAGGACCAGTCGACCTCATCCTCGCAATCCTCAACCATACCTTCCTCAACCCCATTTTTGCCTGGCTAATACCTCTAGCCTACCGTGCCCAAACTTTCCAATACCACCATCCGCCATTCTACTTATCTGCCGCCTACGCCGCCTTTGTAACGGTCCTGTGGATATCCAAGCAGGTCAACCGCCGTCTAGCCTATGGCGCCAAACGCGAATTTGACTGGATGGAGGAAGTGGTAGTCATCACCGGCGGTGCCAGTGGTCTAGGGCTCCTAATCGCAGAGGTATATGGTATGAGGGGCGTTACGGTTGCGGTGCTCGACGTGAGAGAGCCAGAGGGCGGCGAGGCGCGGAATGTAGAGTTTTATAAGTGTGATGTTGGCGACAGAAAGCAGGTTGAGGCCGTTGCTAAAGATATTGAGAGGGACTTGGGGACACCGACGGTGCTGATCAATAACGCTGCGATTGTCAATGGGAAGAAGATCTTGGATCTTTCGGCAGAGGAGGTTGAGACGTATGTCCCCCCTATCCTCCCCCGTTTCGAAAGCTAGCAGTCGGGCAATGGTTGTGTACGGCAGATAACTAACATGTTGCCTACATCCAGAAACTTCAAAACGAACCTCCTCTCATCATTCTACACAATCAAGCAATTCCTCCCAGGCATGCTAAAATTGAACCGCGGCTCAATTATCACAATCTCATCGGTCCTCTCCTCAATCGGCCCAGCCCAGCTCTCGGACTACGCCGCTTCCAAGGCAGCCCTCAAATCACTCCACTCCTCGCTCACTGCCGAACTCGCCGACCAACCGGGAATCAAGACGCTCCTTGTCACCCCCGGACAGCTCTCAACCCCCCTATTTTACGGCGTCGAGACTCCCAGTAATTTCTTCGCCCCAGTGTTAGAGCCCGTTGACGTTGCCAAGGAGATTATCGCTGCGATTGATGGAGGATTAGGTGGGCATATTTCAATGCCGGTATACTCGAGGTGGATCGGGGTCATGGAGGTTTTGCCAGCTAGTATTCAGAAGTTCCTGAGGTGGGCTAGTGGTGTGGACAGGGCCATGGCGGGTTTCAAGGGACGAAAGGCATTGGATCAGGAGGGGAATGAGACTTGGTAGAGTTTGTGATATTGTGGTTTTGCTACCAATTTTGTTGTGGAATAAGTACCATTTTCTGGAGGGGATGAACGAATTTCTTCAAGTTTGAAAATCATGTTTTTGCACCGAGGTTAGGCTCAAACAAGTAGAGAAATAAAATAACATTCATGAACAAAACAATTTTACATTCGGGAGCGTGATTACATCCGTAGGACAAATAAGTCCAAGTAATTACTTGCCCGATCATCAACCGGTAAAGCTTCTATTCGTCTAATCGACAACCCTCAATCCAGCATAGATGCCTGGTTGGTATAAAGCACCTCAACCACATCCGACAGCTTTTTAATAGTCTCCAACGCAGCATCATAGCTCTTATCCCTCCCAACCTCGTCAAACACAATCAAGCAACCACTCCCTTGATCCAATACCCCAGAGAAGACCTTATCCAGGATCATCTGGCTCAACTTGGCTTCCACATGCGGAGTGCCAAGACCGACCAACTTGGCAACATGCTCGATCTCCACGCGTGAGAAGGGTTCGATGACCCTGACCAAGTTCTGTTCCAGAAGGGTATCATATAGCGCGGTGAAGTGAGATCTGATAAATGGGTCTGACCCCAACTCCACCTTGAAGTCCTCAAGAGCCTTTTCGAACTCAGCCAGGGAGCGGTTCGAATGAGCCCTCGCTACCGCCTTCATAGCCTCGATATCGCGGCCGGCGTACTTGATGGCGAGCTTACCAGTCATTATCTGATGGACGTCATCGGTGAGGTTCAACATGATCTTTGAAAGGAGCATGTATTTCAGAGCCGCGATGGCCTTCTTCGTCTCGTCCTGGGCGGAGTACCCGTCTAGCGCCTCGATAAAGTACGAAAAGGCCGTGTTGTAGTCTTTGTCTTCTGCGTGGAGAATCCCAGATTGAGTATCCAAACCGGCCTGCATGAGTGGAGGGCAGTAAACGGCATTGGCGGATGTGCGTGCAGAGGTCAAGGAAGCGCGGGACTTGGGGATGTTTCGGAGAGCATGGTAAGCTCGCGACTCTAGGAGTTGAACCTCTACCAGTACCATTTTGTCGTCGAGGCGTTTTAGTTCTTTGAGGAGGGAGTTTATGAGTGAGAGGGCTTCGGTGTAGGAGTGTTTTTGTAGGTAGAGTCCGACTAGACGGGTTTCGAGGTTTTGGCGAAGGAAAGAACGTCTCTCTTGGATGGCCCATTCGATGCAAGATTTTGTGACGGATACTTGGATGTCGAGGGTATCAGGAATAGTGGTAAAAAGGTCGATTAGCTGGCGGACTGGAGGTAGGAATCGCCTTTAGTTAGGTTACAAGGTTAGAAAGGATGGGGAATAAAGTCATCCCTACCAATCTTTGCAGTCTTCGCTTTCGCAAATGAAGACATTATAGATCGACTAGCCTCAATCAACTCTGCAAGTTCCCCCGTTCGTCTTCAAGCAATTAGCACTCGATCAGATTGAAATTCAATCATCTCCCCCCACGCAGCCCCACCATCCGTATCTCCAAAACTAACCTAGCATCCCTATAAATCCCACCCAAGGCAACTAACGCCAGTTCATAGTCCCTCAGCTCAGCATCGTTCATCCCCGGCGGCTTCGAAATCATCTCCTTATAAATGGCCTCTGCCTTCGCAGGATCCTTCTTCTGAATTTCTTGAGCTTCCTCCAGCCGGCCCATAGTGAAGGATTTCTAGTTTCGTTATCTGGGGAGTATAGAGGATAAGTTAGGGATGGATGGATTGGCGCGTTGAAGGATGGAGATAGTTGTTTGGCTGATGCTGAGTCGCCCAGGTTGACTTTCGGTCTTGGTGGAGCTCGGGTGTCTAAATGCTGCCAAGACTGCCTTAGTAATCGTTCGAAGTCAATGAGAGGGGCAACGGGAAAAGCACTCTATCCTGATGGGGTTGTGTGGGGGATGAAAGAAACCCTTTTCACGACGGGTATATACTAGGAAGCACTTACAGGCAGTGGTGCGAGCACCCTTATTCCCTGATAAGTTCCCGGCTGTGGAGCGCAAGGGAACCCCCAATGCTCCCCCCTCTGTTATTGCTAAGGTGTGAGACTACTAAGATCAAAACCTAATAGATTGTTTGAATGATGGCTAGTATGATACCTAAGACTTCCACGCTGTTCGCACTGCTCGAATAATACCAAGCATCCAGAAAGAAAAGTAAAGCCATCACCTGAACCATATCGGCCATATACTGCACAGAGTCCCCCACTCTTGTATTCTCAAGCAATCTCTCTAATACTGATCCCGGGCTTCGCTCCGCGACCTGCTGGCCGGATGCGGGTACTCAGCCCCAGGCTCTAAATTAATACAGAAAAAAAAAAACTTAGGCCCTATTTAGCACGCCACCATATAAAAAAATGCCATTTTTCTTAAAAATTGCTTCCATCCATCTTTCGGAAATAATCGTGTTTGGCAATACTTTCTCATTATTTCTGGGTTTATATCATACAAGTAAACAAAAGGACACGCTAGATCATAGGTCTAGATTAGGCAAACCTAAATATTGGTATCATACACTTTTTCAATCAAAATTTCCCACTGTGCACAAATAGTATACAGCCACTTCACAAAAGAGTGCCATAAAAATTTTGAGACTAAATTATTAAAATTCCATTTTAATAATATGCATGCCAAACACGCCTTGATTTTTTTTAAAAAAATTATGGAGGAAAAACGCCATAAAAGTGAGAAAAATGCCACGTGCCAAACAGGGCCTTATACCTGAATCGGCTCCGGGGCCACTGGCACAAGCAATCTTGAAGCCAAATGCCGTATGATTATACAACGATCTCTCGCCGCACAAATTCCACAACTATGATACCGCCAAAAGTAAGTAGATGTCCTAGATGAGGAATCATCTATCCCTCGTAAAGACCGGCAAACAGGGGTTGAACCTCACAAGCAAGTGTAAATATTGTTATTTACTAAGCATTTTTTCCTCAGACAATCTACTCCCCGCAGAAAAGCTATCCCTGTTGAGAGCTGAGCCCCGAGGAAGGCCTAATTAATATCCGCCGTGACGTTCGCCAAGGATACTCGTCTGAACCTGCGACCCAGAACCCATGTACGAGTACGAGTACTCCTCGAGTCTGTAAGGTACTTGTCCCAGGCAAGAAGTATCCGGAAACAGGGGTGATCCGGGAGTGGGAGTTTTGTATGGTACAAAATCCGTGCTTATCTAAGTCGCATACAAAATTCGGACTCCAGGATCACCCTTGTTTCCGGATACTTCTTGCCTGGGACAAGTACCAAAATTTTCTGCCCATATCTATAAGGGGGGATCAATTCCGATGACTTCAACCTCAGGGCAGTTGCCAAAATACTCTCTCACCGGAGCACAGCCAAAGAGGTGTCGGCGCCTTGCCCAAGCTTAGCTGCGCTATACCCCGCCATCTGAAATCCACCTTGTCTGCCTTGGGGTCAGCGCCAAAGCGGTGGAAAACCCTGTGCACAAAACATTTGAATACTGCTAGCTTATGTTTTGGACGGCAGCCCTATAATTCCCATGTATATTCTCCTGCAGGTGAGAAGCTAAAATGGAGGACAATCCCAGTATCAATAAATCAGTGGATGGGAGGAGCTAGCCAGAAAAACGAAACATTGGAATTGCTGACGGTGCCACTTATAGTTCTATCATACAAAAGTCAAAAATATTATCACGTTAGAGTATCATACTTAGGAGAGCTTTTAAAATCAACAGATATATGTATAAAACAATTCTACCCCGCTTTCTCACAGTATTAATGCCTATATAATATACAGTACTTTAGCTTTCATAATATTCCACCAGTTTTCCATGAGGATCCATTACAATGTCATATGCTTACACGTGTATTAACCTAAGTACAGTACGCCGTCCTACTCATATAGAAACCCCCTCAGCAAGGAAAGAAGCAAACAGTTTTAGCCTAGTCCAGCTCGTGTCGCTTTTCAAACGATTAAGCCGAACCCTTCGTGATTTATGTATTGACCGGGGTAAGTTAAGCCGATAAAGATTCTTCCACATATCATACCCCACGGCACTCTTCTCGAGTGTCAGGCTTTGGAACCAAGCTATCACTTTCGCAATCTAGTATCCTCCTTTACAGCATCCTACTTTCTGACTCGAGGCATGTTCACGTTAGATCTTTTAATAAACCCCTTGTGCCTCCCGCTTCAGCTACGGAATCAAATACCGGCATAGTCTCTAGCCCGTTTGTACTCGTATACTCGCAATGTCGAAGCGTTTCCAAAAAGAACTGCTGTTGCATACTACCAGAATTTGGCACTTTTCTCGAATCAGGGTGGCACGCAATAGCCGTTCTTTTAAAAACTCTTCGACACTGAGAGTACCAGTATCAAATATGATACTAAAACCTTTTCTCGGCAGAGGCACGACAAAAGAAATATACTGTGGAGAGCGCCTCACTACCGGTACTTGTATCATAGGAGAGGCAACTGGGACGCCCCAACCCATTTACCGGTATCCTCCCTTCGAGCTTTTACGGTGCTGTATCTAAAACAACCCTTTCCGCAAGCCAAACCGCAATGAAACATGGGAGCCCGTAATACTGGTACTCGAGCACTCGAGCATCACCTACCGTGCCGGTGTTCGTGCTGTATTATACTCGTAACGATTGGGGCATCGGCCCCCAAACCCCCTCCCCCACCCATAAAAACAAAAGAAAAAAAGAAAACAATCCAACGGTAAACACGGGCACGCTGGGGACTTCTCAAGCACAGCACGTAATAAAGTTAACACTGTTATCAGCTAAATCCCACGAACATCACGTCAGGTCACATGACGTAGCGCCCGCATTCTCGGCCTCCGAGAGCGCAATGCTTGTTTAGATCAGACGGGGATGCAGATCAACTAAAACGCACCAAAAAAAGTAGAAACATAGAAATCTCGGTCAGCGCACAACACCAAGATGGGATTCAGAAAGGCAGGAGATTATATCCCTGATAACCCAGCATTTTATATTTGCCCGTTAGCGTATCGAGCTGAATTCGGAGGTTTTATCTTACCGCTCAGCGAAGATTTGCGTAAAATTTACATATTATTATACGAGTACAAACCGATTTCACTTTCTGCGCCTGATCCAATGGACTATTATGATGGTTTGGCACCCATCCAACCAACCAAAACCCGCCAAGACTCACGCAATCTCACTCTCCTATTGCCACGATTGGAAGAGGACCGAGGTGACACAAACTTGATTCACCATACCGGTATGAGCGATGGAGCGGCAGAGCCCCGCATGTCGCTTGTGTGGCAATGCAGCGGGAGACCTCGTATTCACGAGAATTGACGTGATTTGGTGGCTCGATTTTAGGTCTTGTGAGGGGAAGGAAAGAAGAATGGGGGCTGGATCTTCGGTTGATCGTCGCGAGGCTGACTGGATGACTGCCAGAGCTGCCGTAAGAACTCTATGGGTAGAAGAAAAATGTGCTACGCGAAGGGGAAAACACCGCAAATTCAGCCTGGTTGAGATAAGGCAGAAGGAAGACGCACGGTGCCTTACTAAGAAAGGTAATTACGACGTCCTAGCTCATTTGTCTTCTAGAGTACCGGTATTCAAGGTATGGTAGGTAGCTGTGTGAGTGGGTGGGTCTACCTGGCGGTTATTCATACCGGAGTTTATCCCATACTCAAGATCCCCCGCCTTCCTAATCCCGGCGAGGCCCAGTGACTTTGTCTAACAAAATCATGAGATATCAAGTGTTGTTTTTTTTTTGAGGAAAAAATTGCCTAGTTATAGCCTCGGGTTACCATGCACGGATAATCTGCATGTCACACCAGTCCATGAGATAGTGGCACGACAGCGCAGCATAGTGGCAGAATTAAGATCGCTGCGGAGATCATGATGGGGATATAAACTATCGCGAATCCCACGTCTGAGAGCTGGTTCTTCCACTCACTCCCTCAAGGATACAATACAATAAATACCGTACCACCACTGCCGATAGATACTAAGACTTTAATCCACACAAACCAACGAATGGAGCACCAACCTCCCGCCACCAAAACCTACCCAATCTACGTGCACGGAACAAAGGCCACAGAATACCAATTCACCTCGTCCGACCCGGCCAGTCCAATAACCCACTACTACATCCTCGCCCCGCCAAAATATCAACCGGCCCAGGACCATAAGAAATGGCGAGGGATAATCCACTCAGGGGGGGATCCGAAGACCCAAACGCTAGCCGAGTCGCCGATAACGGGGCGGATGACGCGTGGGACGTGGTGGAAGGAGATATGCATCGAGACGGGCGGCGCGATCCAGCGTGAGGTGAAGACGGACGAGAAAGCCATTAGGGTGAAGAATTTGAATAGGTCGAACAAGGTGCGCAAGGTATTCTGCATGCGGCCCAAGGCGCTGGAGTGGACCGATGAGGATGAGGGCGCACTGCAAGGTGTTGGGGTTGGGGAGGGGGAGGGGGAGAGGGAACGTGTGGTCATGGCTCATACGGGGCATAGGACATATGAATTTGAGGTTGCCGGGGTGAAGTACCGATGGACCGGGACCAAGATGCATTCTGGATGGCTGGTGAGAAAGACTAATCTCAAGGGGTTTGCCTACAGCGTTAAGGTATAGTATTCCTACGTACGCAGTTAATGAGATTGGCGGTGATGATGATGATGCTAATGGAATATCAGCTTGTCCGGCTGGAAGACAAGAAACTCATCGCCTCTTATCAGAAAAGGTATAAGATGTGTGGAAGCTTGGCCGGGCTCCTGCACTTTTACACGGACGAGAAGAGCGAGATCCTGCCCGAGACGGTGATCGTGCACACTGCCTTCGGGATGATACGTGCCGAGAAGCAGAAGAGAGACACCATATGGGAGATTTTGCGGGAGATTGGAGAGAATGCAGGAGGTTGAACATTTTTTTGGACTATTTCGGGTGTGGGTACCAAACTGCGGATGGGTGCTTACTGGGGATTTTGGCTTTTGCATGTGTATTGGGTTGCTGTGGCTGTCCCCCTCTAATGACTGCGATGAGTTTGTTTTTTACTTTTTCCTTAGATTTGCCTTTCGTTTCGGGCAGAGATCAGATGAACTGTTATTTTTCTAGCTGTGTTTAGTGTGGCTTGTAGTAGTTGCTTTGGGCTTACATTACGTTGCCTTACGGCTTGCCCTTCTAAGGGGATGGTATTTTTCTTAATGGGTATTGATCGCACTCGGTGCTGGGGACTAATTGCTATCTTTGAAAGCTCGGGAATTTCCCGGCTCTTGGTTATTCTCTTGGATAATATACTGCGCTTAAAGCAATCTTCCAAAACCTGTAATATCGGGGGATCACCCAGTGTGTTCGAAGTGTCGGTGGTGGCGGTAGTTTAGGCTTGTAAATCTCAGCTTCTATGGCTAGTTAGAGTCTTATGTTTTGTGTCGCGCATTATAACAGACAAAACGACTCCCAAAACCCTTACATTATTCAGGCGTCCTTCTCATTCCCACGGTAGGGACTTGTAGCATATCATACTAGGGATCCTTTGTAAGAAAGTCGCTAATATAACTCTCATATCATATTCTCTACTACTAAAGCACAAACGCTGTTGACTGTGCCGGATAGACTAGCAGCAGCAGAAGACAACACAGAAGCGCATTGCGGCATGCAGTAGAAATACTAGTAGACAAATAAATTCATTTAACCTTTCCTGTTCGTGCGCAACGCCACGCTATGACCAGCAAAACATCAAACCCAGAAACAAGCCTAACACCATTTCTCGAACCCAACATGACCATCACATATAGCCATATACCGCACCATATGCACACAAACATTGCAAATGCCCCTCTAGACTACCATATGGCGCCGATCTAATCCTCCTCCTCCTCCTCCTCCTCCTTTATCATAGCCGTGACATCCTCTCCAGGGTTCTCAAATCTAATCCTCCTTTCGGCCCTAGGGGTTATAGAGGCGTGCCACTTATGCGCCGGACCTAGCACAGGCCCCTCGGGACCCACTCTGTTGCCGCGTTCTGGGGTGCGCAAGTTGCGGGCGACCTTCTCTCGTACCTTTGCCGTAGGGCCGCCTGTCGGGGTCGATGGCAATGAGGAGTCCTCTGGAGTGCTTTGTAATGTGGGCCCATTCTTCCGCCCTACAGGCAAAGTGTACACCCGCGGAGCTGGCTCGGCAGACATTGTCCTAGAACTGTCATCCCAGCTTTCAATATCCACCTCTCCCTCCGGCGCCAAAGTACCTGTAGACACAGGTGATACTTTGGCTTCTGGTTTCTGGGTCGAGCCGCAACGGTCGCTGCCGCATCTTCGGCCAATCACCACGTCCGCAAATGCCTCCATCATTTGTGCTGCCGCGAAAGATCCACGTTCAAGTTTGTCTAAGAGGGCGAATAACACCTTTCGGTTGTTGAAGTCCGGTATAGTGCCCTCTTCCTCGGGGGTCCCAGATGGGGTTTCGGAATGTCGGGAAGGAGGCGGGGATATGAAGGTTCGCGAAAACATGGGTGAAGGAGATACTAACGGCGTTGCTTTGCGGGACACCTTGGATAGTTTCCTTGGAGTCTCTAGCCGAGCCTCCTCCCTCCCCCATTCCGTAATTCCACCACCGCCGCCACCGCCGCCACCGCCGCCGCCACCATCCAGAACTATCCCATATAGGTCCCGTATGAACAATCCAAGCTCCTCCACTCCCCTCTCCCCCTCGAACGGGAAATATGGGTTGTCAGCCAATTTCCCACTCTTAAAACCTCCGCCGCCGAATATCGCTGGTTCAAGAATCCCCGCTTCGTAATTAACCGCCCAGTGGTTCTCCTCATTTTTCTCCTTCTGGTCCAGCTTGCCCGCTCCTCCACTGACCAGCCGTTCAATGGTAAGAAATATTTTCTGTAAGGTGAGCCCGATCTCCGCGGGGCGCCTACAGTTGCGGCATGGAGCTCTTAGAGGTGCGAATTCGCGGGATTGGTAAACTCTGATCGTTGCTAGGGGTAAGAGGGAAAGCGGATAGCAATAAGGAGCAGTTGTGTATGAGGGAGAGTGAGAAATGTGTGGAGTGTACTTTTTGGTGGGATAGTACGTGGTGAAGGATTTCGTTCTTGAGGGGCAATGACGTTTTGGCGGCGGTGAATCAGACATTTTGGCATTGGTAGTGAGGAGGGAGGTGAGGAGAATGGGTCTGATAGAAGCTCTGTTTAACTCGATGGCTGGTCGTCTGACCCGAACCGGTGTCAGCGGCTGTGATCGACACGGGTAAGATCGCGCCAGGATCCTTGGCTCAACGTGTGGTTCAGCACGGGCGCTTAATTGGTAGGCCTGAGGTGCGGATGCGGGCGCGGGTGCCTTAAATTATTTGTGGCTGGCGGTCCATCCTATTCCCCGACAGTCCGTTGCAAGTCTCCAGCATGAGCGGAGCGAACACAGGTGGGATCCTGGTGGCGGAATTTAGTATGACCCTCTCAGGTGCGCACAGACAATCAGCCATACAAAATCCTGCTTCCAGGATCCCCCTGTGTTCGCTCTGCTCATGATGGGTACTTTGTATGATGACCTGGTTGTCATAACGTATGTACCTGGTGGCATAGCGAAAAATACGGCACAACGAAAAACTTGGTGAGCACCACAACTTCACCACAAAATGATGGTAAAGGTAATAATGATTTAAGCGAATTAACTATAAAATAGCTAAAGAGGGTTACTAAGGGAAGTATCAGACTCCAAATCGGAATCAATACTTTCCACCTGCTCGGTTGCCTGTGCTTCCTCTCATTGAGGTTTCTTGAGAGCACCAAATGTTTCGTTGTGCCGTATTTTTCGCTATGCCACCGGGTACGTTAATATAAGCTTAAATTTTAATTGCATTCCACATAAAAGTGAGTCCACGATAACAAGGGTTCTCACACTTAATTGCTTATAATATTCGTATGCATCCTTGCTTTAGGGTGTTCTTGTTTCACTACAGGTATGATACGGTAAGCAGTAGTTCATGTCAGAACAGCGTACGGCAGGTCCTTGGTATCTTGGATTCTCCCCTACCCCCATCAGCTACTTGGATCCCAAGGTTGACCCGTGAACATTCTCAATGGATCCCCGAGTAGTTCTCTCTGATACGTAGCTAGGGCTGATCAATTGCAAAAAGAACGGTTTCCGAAAACACTTTATATTTTGTTTGCCAGCAAGGGTGCGATGTTAAGCGATCGATCAGCTCTTCCACCCGAGTACTGGTACTTGTATATCTCGCCGGCAGCCCTCAACCCAAGAGTCAAGTTAAGCCACTTGCCATCACTAAGCTTGATCAGAATGCGGTGCGTAGACTCTTAACGAAGAGGTATGCGCACACTGATTCGAAAATGAGAGTGTTTATCCTTTACTCGGGGCTATAAATTGCCCAAGTTACTCAAATTCATCTGCGGCTGCCCGACCCCTCACCAATGTGATTATGCCCCTGTGACATAACTTAAAGCACAATATGAACTTGGCGGCAGAGGAGACCCCTCCTATCATCCAAAATGTGCAAATCCAGCCAACCACCACGAACGGGCACAAAAAATCCAGCCCCTCAAAGAGGTGAAAGAGAACATAACCTAAGATAAATTGCCAATGGTTTTTTGTTCTCCTGAACACTGGCAGTAGGTGGATGGAGTTAGCTGGAATGATGGCCCTGTGGAAATTGCCTGCAAATCGCCGGTCTTGACGATCTTTTGGGATTTTTTCTCCATAACCCCGGGTTCCAGAGCCCTTAAGCATAGTCACTGCAACCTGGCCTTCAATTACGTGAACCTTCCTGTCAGGTTCCGCTACAAGTATCCAAAGAAAAAGCACTAGACTTTTTCCTTATGGTGGTGAGTGTTCGGGGGCCGGTACGCAACTGTTGAGGATGCCTTTGTGTGGAAGACTTTGGGGGGCTACCAGTGGTTTCTTTTGTCGCCAAGCTCGTGCACGTGGTCGTGCTGTTCTCGAGCACTCGGGTAAGTTAGGCCACAAGTACCGGCGTTTTCCATGTAAAAACAACCAACCACGCCTGTTTGCATCCAACATTTACACACTGCGCATGTATGATGTAATTACGGGAGCACTTAAATTCTCTCAAATGAGGGAGGAGAGTCTCCAGTCCAGTCCCGCTTATTATTAGTTTTATGCGGTTAGGCGGGCACCGGAAACGCCGACCCGAAAAAGGAGCTCACACGCGATAACAAAAGACTGCCTTTTCTTTTATTCAAGCTTCCCCGCTTGTTGAATCCTCACTTTAAAACCAGACACTTTTAATACCCAGCCCATTGCACAACCGCCGCCCTCATTATTGCTAGCTCGGTTAGTTCACGAATCCTCGGATGTCTTTTCTAGATTTACCCAACGAAATTATCCTCCTCATATCCAGAGAGCAGAGCCCATGCGATTTGAACTCTCTGCTCAGAGTGAGCCGCTTTCTCGCAGCCCTTCTCGCCCCTGCGCTCCTTGATTCTGTGTTCCTTGGTCGTCTCAGCGGATACGGGAAGAAGGCATTGTTTTCAGCCGCGAAATACAGAGACAGCGCCAGAGTCCAGCATCTCCTGAGCCGAGGGATACTTGATTTTGTCGGAGATGGAGCGCTCCTGCATAGCGCGGTAAGAACAGAAAGCGTAGATGGTGTCGTCACTTTATTACAGTGTGGTATAGATCCGGTGGCTCGGAATCTCCAAGGCCAGACGGCATTATCTTCTGCAGCCTCATATGGAAGAGTGGAGAATATTCGTGTATTGCTTGATGATGGGAGAGTGGACATCAATTCGGAAGACACTCGGGGATCTACAGCTTTGCGAGAGGCTGTGAGCTATAGGCAGGTGGCTGTAGTCCAACTCCTGCTCGACCGAGGAGCCAACATCGGTTCAAGACCTCACCATATTCCCCTCCTAGCTCTGGCTGTCAAATCTCAAAGCCAACCCATCACCCGTCTTCTGCTCAACGATTCTCGAGTAAAAATTAATGATTCGGGCCCTACCCAACGAACCGCGTTACATACAGCTGCTGGCCTTAGGGACCCTCTTTTATCAAAGATCCTCTTGGAAGAGGGGAAAGCCGACATCAATGTTCGTGATTTTGAGTACAACACGCCTCTGCATGTGGCTTGTTTATCCAGGGCGCCGGCAGTGGTAGCCCTTCTACTAGATAACCCGAGGGTGAATATCAACGCGCCCAACATTCAGCGGCTGACACCACTGCATCATGCGATCCGGGGGGGAGACGAAGAAACAACACGGCTTCTCTTGAGCGACATGAGAATTGACCTTACCCCGACCGGCCGACGCAGGGCGTGGCCGCACATACACAACGCAATCCGCAGCGGAAGCCAGAAGATAGTGCAGATGCTACTACGCCACGGGGTTGACCCCAACCTGAAAGAACCACTCTCGGGGTTGAGTGCCTTGTCGCTCGCGATCCTCCGGAAAGAGACTCAAATCTTCCGCGATCTCCTAGCAGACTACAGAATCAACGTAAATCAGTCAGATCGCGGGGGGAACGCCCCATTGCACCAGGCCGTGAGCCTAAACCGTAAGACAATGCTAACCTGCCTCGTCCAAGAGCACCGGGTGAACATCAACCAACTCAACACAGCGCGTGAAACAGCACTACATATCGCATGTAAAAATGGCGCACTGGAACTCGTTGAGATCCTCCTTGGACACGCGACAATCGACGTCAACCTCGGTGGGCCCTCCGGGAAGACACCCCTGCATATGGCTGTCAGTGAGGGCCATGCAATGACCGTGTGCACCCTGCTGAAACATCATCTAATCGATCGCTCCTGCAAGGATAATAAATTCCGAACACCCCTATCGATAGCGATAATGTTGGGCAATAGCGAAATTATTCAAATGCTCAGACCGTGTATGCACTCACCACGACCAACGGGATTCCTATGCCAGTACGATGACTTCGCGCCTTACACGGCCCAGGCTTGTTCTAGAGAGGATCTTTTGGAATTGACTAAGACGCGTTGGCCATCACCGGAGGGGGATATTCCCCTCCAGTCGCCGGAGTTTCAGTTGCAGGCGGGCTCTACCCCGCTTGAAGATCCTCGCTTGACGGACCTCCTTTCATCGGATGTCCTAACGCGTTGGCCATCTCCGGAACCGGATGAGTTCGCGGCGGAACTGGGAGAGACCGTTCCCGACCAGTTAATCCATGACGGCCTGTCATGGTGGCAGCAGTCGCTTCCAGACCTGTTCTTTGATTCGGGATTGTGAGCGGGATGAGCTGGTCGCCCTATTCACACCACCTTTTTCGCACTCAAGCTAGACCTGGGGCTGGCGGTTCTAGCCATTTTTGTGATTTTAGAGGCGAGGGGAGGCTCTTTTCGGCCAAATCATCGAGGTGCGGACGGGCTGATGGGTTTGCATCGGCTAGGTGGCAATAGTAGCACGAATTCACTGGCTGTGGACTGTGACTAGGGTTGGTTAGGGGGCCGAGGATGTGCAAGGGGAAGTGGGTACGCGGGCTAGAAGGGAGGTGATAAACATAAGGCAGGAGGAGCGGGGTTTCTTTGTTCGGGGGTTTTGCTGATTTCGTCACGGCCTTTTTTTCTTTCCCTCCTGATTTTTTATATCAATTTCTCCTATACTTTTATCCCTATCCCTCTATAAAGGGGTATATCATGTCGGAAGTATTATTTAGGTGGTGGAGGTTTATTTAGCTCAGAACAAGTAGGCTCGTATCATTATTCATAAATGGCCTTCTACTACTGTAGTATCAGTATGGTTGTCCCTAGCCCACGCAGCGAGAAAAAATATAGGGGAATCACACTCTTCACCGCCAGCCCATACCTCCCTCCATCTTTCTATATTCCTCGGCCTTTACTTTCCCTTCAATCTCTCACCCCGCACGCGGGACTCCACATGCTTCCTTATTCATAATAGGCGATGCTCGGGCGATCTCTTGCCGACCTAAACAGATAACATTGCCTGGCCTCTCTACGGCGAGGGCTGGTCGCCATGTATCGCTGGATGCCTTGGATGGGCTTGCTAATACTAATAATAACTGTAGTGTTGATGGTACTCTACCCGCGGCTTGGTCTACCACAGCGGGGGTCTCGTAGCGGGTGCAGTCGACGTAGCCGACTACCGGTACCGTGCATTTGGAATTTTAACGATAGACTTACTATATAATGCGTATCGTGGGCTTAATTTTCTGAACTTAAGATACTATTAAGACTCTGAGTTTGATACGAGATTTGTATTGTTCCCTGTTCCCAATGTGCGAGTGATTATACATGACCTCACGGAACTACTAAGGAAGGAAAGAGTGCGTGCCCATAGAATGGAGTTTGATAACGTTAATGTAAAATATATTCAACTATTACAAAGTCTTGACACTATTATCGTACTCCTCCGGTGCCACTAGGCAAGTAAATGCCACTTCGTAGAACTCATCAGAATAGCTTTTTTTTGTCTCAATGCTCGACCCTGAAGTTCCTATAAAACAAGGAACGACTGGAGAAGAGTTTTTCAGAGAATAATAGACTTTGTCATCATATGAGTTGAAGTTCCCCCAGTGCCCACATATTCCTCCTCTTTAACCATTCTTCACCCGTCTATTCTCCCACTCCAACCATTCCTCCTCTTCACCTTCCTCCATGTTCTCCCATTCAAACATTTCTCCACTCCAGCCATCCCTCCTCTTGACCTCTCCCAACCATCCCTCCTCTTTACCTTCCTCTATGTTCTCCCATTCAAACATTTCTCCACTCCACCCATCCCTCCTCTTGACCTCTCCCAACCATTCCTCCTCTTCACCCATTCCTCCACGTTCTTCCATTTCCCCACTCCAGTCATCCCTCCTCTTTGACCATTCCTCCACGTTCCCTCAAATCCTTCCCCACCAACCAGCCGTGTTGGACTTTTGCTGATTCGTGCTTCAGTTGTCGTCCTTTTGGTCCTTGGGTCCTATGGGTTTTGTTGTCCTTTTGGTCCTATGGTCCTATGGATTTTGTCGTCCTTTTGGTCCTATGGTCCTATGGGTTTTGTCGTCCTTATGGTCATCCGGATGGGTAGTTGTGGTTGTGTTGAGTGTTCTGTGTTGAAAAGGAAGGAAGAAGGAAAGGAGGAAAAAAGCGGAGGCATGTCCTCCTTATATAGACAAATCAACCAACCAGCCCTACTTACAAAAATAAGGAAATAGGGCTACCACGGCACGGGGTACGTTTGATTTTTGGCCGACTACGTTTCATTTTTGGCCGACCACCACCCCCTCCCGGTATACCCCCCAATTCAAACCCTATTCTACTACTTTCCTAGCGGGCTCTAGAGAGGATTTTAAGCATAGGAGAGAATGATTTCTCCGGCTTCGCTACAATACTATTATCTCCAATGCAGCCCCTCTCCCTGGCGCCGCTGGCGATTGTATTATAGTATTTACTAGAATAATTGAACCTCGCGCTAAGACGTCCAAAATCCCCTCTCTTGGATAGGGGGGCGAAAGCACTGCGAAAACTGACCACCGAATCCCTAGCTTAAGACAGAAAAAATAGAAAAGTACCGGTCCCTACCAGCAAAGGTAACTCCAACGTCCTAGGGTGAGGTTCAACTATTCCAGCAGGTGCGGTATTCGGGAATCAATTAACCTCACATCCCGCTCCTGATAGAAGCTCGGGATAGGCCATATATCCGCGAAGCCATCAAATCTTAACTTAAGATCCAAGAACGCTGAATGCCATGCCCCGACCAGATTGTGATTTAGACATTAGGTGCGGACTTGGAAGCCAGAAAGTCTAGACCTTGAATATTGGTGTTGGAAGTATTACCTCAATGTGATGATAGGGGCGGATATGTTCGCCCAGTTGCCTAGCCACTTAGGACATGAGGATCTATATAATGATAGTTGTCATGTTAACTACATTCATGCTTCACATTGCTATAAGTACGGCAGTCTCGGGCGCGTCTATAGATGGGCAACTAAGACAGAAACTCTCTCTTTCTTTCATCCATCAGTCCCATTACTTTACGCTTCAGCTCCTTCTTCCTTGGTCTGACTCCGGACCATTGGGCATACCAAACATGCCAGGATTTAGATAAAGACTTTCACCACGCTTTAGCCATCTGTGTATGGGATGAAAATCTGTAGGCGTTCAGGAAAGGAGGAACGCTTTGATTGTGGGGTGATGAAAAATTTTTTCTCCCGGATTGAGCACAAGTTTGACCTTGAGAGTTCACATTAAAAATTCTTCTCTGGTCTATAGAAGAAAATTCGGTCCTAGCCCCGGCTAACTAATCACTCCCTAACACAGAGTCTAGACTTGAGAATCACGGGTCTGCTCCCAGGTGTGCAAAATGTGCCACGGAGGGTTTTTTTGAGAGAGGTAATTGAATATCGAGTGAGAATTCATGATAGTGTTTTCGCGACTCAAGCCACCACCTCCAAAGCTCCTCCCACTCACCGCTCTTCTCAAATTCCCTGTTCAAATACCTCCAACATCTCCCTCCACTCGGAACTATCATTCCTACTATGATACTGTCGTCGACTTCGAAAAGGTTGTCAGTGCTGGAATTTCTCAAATATTACACACATTCGAGGCAATTTCTCACAACCCATTTTCCCTACTTTTACCTGTGGAGCTTACCTCTCCCAGATAAGCTGCCAATATGAAGCCCTTTAGGGGCAGCGAGAGAAGAAAAAAATTGTGAATGTTGGAGAACTGACAAACTGACTACCTTGCTCAAAATGATAATGATCATAGGTTCTGACTGCTCTGCGTCCAACTTTGTTAAATGCTGATGATAATTTTACTAACCAATTGTGAAGCCTCACTTTCCCGGACCTCTGAAGGTGGGGAATGTTTGTTCTTCACATCGAGTTTAGTTTACAGTATGATGAAAGGTTGGATGCTAACAGGAGGGGTTTTCTGTTGATCTCATCCTCTCATGGGTTGATTTAGACACACAGCATTAGGACCAATTATCCCAGTCCTTGCGGGGTGTTTCCTCAGTTAATAGAGGTGTACTAATGCACTTTCTATAACCGCGCTCAAGAAGGGAATGAGTGAGAGCCTAGCGGTTGAGGTGATCATGGTCTACTAGAACCGAGGAGAGAGGGGGGAAGGATATCTGTCACACCAGCGTTGGATTTGGTGAATATCATGTCTGAGTCTTCCGTTCATACTGAGTGTAGCTGTAGGACGAGTGAAAAAAGAATAAATAGGGGAGTTCATCTTGGGGGAGAAGCCGGAACTACTACGTAATCTCAAATAATCCAACCGCGTGCTGTGTCGTTGGAATCGCCCCCTCTGTTAATGCATGGTGTCTCTTTAGCTCGATTGTGTCCTTCCAAGGGGCTGGGCGGCCCACCCTTCTCTACAGTATGTCCTTCACCCGTTTTCTAGAGAAGGAAATTTCGGACTACCTAGCACACGGTTCAATTATTTGAGACTATACAGTAGGGTATCGCTTTAGCGTTGCAGCGTGTTAAAACTCATGGTATTTATTACTCTTTGCAAGCGAAACATAAACGCTTGGCCATCTCCTTCCTCCAAAGCGAAGGCAAAAAAAAAAGATAAAAGCAAGAAATATATTACACTATGGGAAAGTATTTACACTGCTATCGTGCTCCTCCGGTACGACTTGGCAAGTAAAAACTACTTCATAGAACTCATCAGAATAGCTTTGTTATCTCTATGCTCGACCCTGGAGTTCCTATAAAACAAGGAACGACTGGAGAAGAGTTTTTCAGAGAATTATAGGCTTGTCATCATATGAGTTGAGGTTCCCCCAGTGCCCACATATTCCTCCTCTTTAACCATTCTTCACCCCATCTATTCTCCCACTCCAACCATTCCTCCTCTTCGCCTTCTTCCATGTTCTCCCATTCAAACATTGCTCTACTCCAGCCGTCCCTCCTCTTGACCTCTCCTCCCCTCCTCCTCTTCACCTTCCTCTATGTTCTCCCATTCAAACATTTCTCCACTCCAGCCGTCCCTCCTCTTGACCTCTCCCAACCATTCCTCCTCTTCACCTTCCTCTATGTTCTCCCATTCAAACATTTCTCCACTCCAGCCATCCCTCCTCTTGACCTCTCCCAACCATTCCTCCTCTTCATCCATTCCTCCACGTTCTTCCATTTCTCCACTCCAGCCATCCCTCCTCTTTGACCATTCCTCCACGTTCCCTCGAATCCTTCCCCACCAACCAGCCGTGTTGGATTTTTGCTGATTCGTGCTTCAGTTGTCGTCCTTTTGGTCCTTGGGTCCTATAGATTTGTCGTCCTTTTGGTCCTTGGGTCCTATGGGTTTTGTCGTCCTTATGGTCCTCCGGATGGATGGTTGTCGTTGTATTGAGTGTTCTGTGTTGAGAAGGAAGGAAGAAGGAAAGGAGGAAAGAAGCGGAGGCATGGCCTCCTTATATAGACAGATCGGCCAACCAACCCTACTCAAAAAAATATGGGACTAGGGCCACCATGTAATGCATGTGATAACTGATTTTGGCCGACTGCCCCCCCCCCCCGTATACCCCTCAATTCAAACCCTATCCTATTGCTTTCCTAACTATGGTTCCGGACGTCTTAAGTGTACAGTAAATAATTTGGAACGGGGGACGGCTTGGCAGTGCAAAATATGTGCATAGGTTCAACTCTGAGCTAGGTCGGAATTGTTCTAGTAATTGTCAAGCCACATGTATTAGTAGAGAGGGTAATCTTTATGAAAATAATATACTATCATATCATAGCACGGGAGAATGATTTCCCCAGCTTTGTCACAATACTATTATCTCTAATAAGATATCCCGCTCTGTTACAATAGACCTCCGGAGGTGCTCTCCTTATTTCTTACATTATTCTATGTATACGCTTGAACCTTGTGCTATGCGATGTTGTCCCCTCTTGTTCCCAGAAGTTTCCTGGTGCTGCGTATGCATTCCCAGTGTTTGCTTCTCTAAGTTACATAGTTCGTTGCTTTCCTTCGTTTCTTCTCTCTTTTCCTTCTCTTAATATAACAGCCGCTTCTTGAGAAACAATTCTCAACACGCCGTGACATCGCTGGCAATTGTATTACCGTAAGAACCCGAATAATCGAACCATGTGCTAGGACGTGCGAGTTGCCTCTCTTAGTTTGGACAGCGGGTGTGGATGTAAAAGGACAAGAACAAAAACTTGAAAGTCTAGACTTTGGATGTTGGGCCTACCAAACACACCAGGATCTAGATACAGACTTTTATCAAGTTCTAACCATCCGTGTATGGGGCGAAAATCTGCAAACATGTGAGAGGGGAAACGCATCGATTGTAGCTTGATGGACTTTTTTTTCTTTGAGATTGCACGAGTTCAATCTCGGAAGTCCATATTAGAAATTCTGCTCCAGCTCACGGAAGAAATTCGGTCCTATTATAGTCCGGGCCAACCAATCACTCCTTGACACAAAGTCCAGACTTGGGGAAAAGCATGGAGTCCAAGTCTAGCCCTGGACATGCCAAATGGGTCTTGGAGACTTTAGGAGAGGTTAGTAAATATCGGGTGAGAATTTATGAAGGTATTGCAGAGATTTTTGCAACTACTTCCAAAACATCTCCATTTTCTCATTTTCCCACCACCACTCTTCCCAAGTTCCCTGTCCAACGCCCCCGACCGCAGCATCTCCCTCCGCTCGACACCATCATTCCTAAGATACCACTATCAACTTCAAAAGGTCGCCAGTGCCGCAATCCCCCAAAGATTTCTTTCCACACCCCGAAGGCAATTTCCCACAACCCACTTTTCCTACTTTTAGCTGTGAACCTTACCTCTCTCAGTTAAAGAGCCAATATGAGGCCCTTTAGTGGCAGCGGGGGAGAGAAAAATAATAATGTTAGGAAACCCACAAGCTACCTGACGATCTTCCTAAAATCTGCGATGATCAAGAGGTCCGACAGCTCCGGACCCAACCATAACAAAAGTATAACTATGGTTACCGTAAGAATTCGAATCTAATATGTATTGTACGTCGTATCTAAATGTTCTATCTCAAAATACGATCTAATCTGACCTGTTCAAAAAATACCAGAATGCTTACTTGCTTGCTGGGAGCGAACCGCCTCCCCCGCCCGGCAGAAATGAGGCATCCCTAGAAAACCGGGCGGAATGCAAGCAAGGAAGAAAGAGGGGGAAAGGAGAAGAGAGGAAAAGAAAAAAAACCTCCACAAAACACTAGAAAGAGCAGAAGACTGTAGTGAGATAACACACATGGGAGCAAGTAGGGAGGCTCGAGGTCTCGAATGGGGCTTTGCTAGCTGTGCTATACTGTACTGAGTCAGTTAGATAGTTTGTTAGTAATGTGGCCTTGGGACTTGAGCGTAATGGCATCTAAGCTGGGTTTTTAATCCCGGTGAAATCAAGGTTCCCGATCTGGTGAGGTTTTTTTCTTTCTTTCCCCCCTCTTTTGTGTTTTTGACTGGGAGTGTTAGTTGGATGTATCTTTTTATTCTTCTCGTTTTTATTATTCTTCCAAGTTTCCGTATGGTAGCTGCTCTCCAGTCTCCCAACGCATCGAGTGAGGGGCGGTGATAAGGCTACTCCAAGTGGTAAAATACGGATAGTAGTCTAGCCCCAGTTTAATCCCGGTACCATAGCACAACAGGAGAAAGCCATGGTACAGTTACCCAGCGTGCAGCCGCGGTAAACCCATAAGCCAGAATATGTATGTGCCCTACCGTTTCCGATGAACTCTACAAGCACAGTACTCGTAATGTCCTGACGTTTGTGAACACAACTGCTATTGCATGATGCCAAGATCAGAGCAAAAAAGCTGAATTTTGGCGGTATGCAATAGCAGTTGTGTTCACAAACGTCAGGACATTACGAGTACTGCACTGTACAAGGTAGTTTCATACGGTACTCGAGTACACTGCTTGTATGATACCCCGCCTAAAAAGGAAAAAAAAAGAAAAAAATGCCTCGCAAGGGTAATCCTACCTGCCTATTACCGTATTTTCTCTGTGAATTCGCTAGCTCAGCTGGCTCGCTAGTCTCGGGATTCACTGACGGCAGTTTTTAAGATGTATTAGTGCTTTCCTGACTGTGTTGGATCTCATTAACTGACTGTCGCAATTCTATTACCCTGCTAAACTAAACTTACTGGAGCTGATGTCCCAGTTTAAAGGGATATTCTGAACTAGCGAATTCACAGAGAAAATACGGTACCGTAAAAACTCTTGAGATTCGCTAGCGCCAAAATACCTCTGCAAATCACGGCACCAGACCAAAGTAGGTTTAGCTGGATAAGCTGACACAATTGCGACAGCAAGTTAATGAGATCCAAGACAACCTTTGACTCAGGCTATACTATGCCAGGAAAGCATCAATCCTTCTTAAGGGCTTTTGTCTCTAAATCCGGAGATTAGCGAGCTAACGGAGCTACCGGAGATAGCGAATCGCAAGAGTTTTCACGGTGCCTCCCTACCATTCATTGGTTCATTCACTCATTGCACATCTCCACACCCAACGACTTCCTGCCCGTGCTCAATATTGCACTTCCTCCGTTCATTCACTCATTCAGTTCCTCTACACTCACTGTCCTTCTGCGCCATGCTGAAGAATTACTCGTCTCTGGTGCTTATTTTTTTTCTCTTTCTTCCTCAGTGGCCGAGTCACCATACCGTACCATCGTCACCTTTCAAGTGTTGACTTAGTAGGCTTTTTTTTTTCGCCTTCCTTTTTTTCTTTTCTCTCTTCTATGGCGATTTTGTATCACGATGGTGCGCACTGCACTGCAGTGCACGTACAGTATGTATCCCAGATTATGTGTAATGTCGGAAAAAGGTAACTCTACTGTGTAACCGGGCGACGTAATGTAACGTAACATGCGATTGTGTGCTAAACCGGTAGCTATGGTGCGAGTACGTCAGTATAGCATATGATAGTATTATAGTTTGTTAGTGTGTCATCGGGCGACACCGGATGCGGAGGCCGCCTTATTATTTTTATTAAGGATTTTTGCTCCTGTTTGGGGGAGGGAGGTACGGTGCTTAGTTTGTCCGTTCTAGGTTCTAGATGTATTATTGGTGGAAGGGCTGGATAGTGGAGGGGATGGGTATATAAAGGGGCGGTATAGTTCAGTTGATTCCTTCCTTCCTTCCATACTTTCGGTTCAGCACTCGATACCTTCAAGAGAAAAGATACCTGGAGGTTCAAAGAGAACTGGTTGTTTTGAAGTTTTCCTTAAAAAGGTTGGGAATTAGTACGATACCTTGTCATTCTATCTCTCTCCCATCAATTCTATAACTATGATTCTGAAACCCCTCCTCAACCTGTTATGCCTTTCCCTACCCTTCCTCCCCCACTATATCACCGCAATATCCCTCCCGGCCCCAACAGGGCCCAACTTAATCGGCACCTACGACTTCTTCATCACGGACGAAACTAGGAATGACATCTTCGCCCCAACCCCCGAGCCCCGGAGGATCCTAATGACACTATACTACCCTACCACCTTCACCTACACAAACTTTCCGCACCCGGACTACGTGTCGGCAGCGATGGCCACATACTACGAGACTATACAGAACCTACCGAATGGGACGTTCAAGAGCATAACTACAAACAGCTACTACGGCTCACCAGTCAAATCGCAGAAAGTGAAGATCATTCTCCTCTCTACGGGCTTCGGGGTCAGTCGGCATGTCTACGCCACTCTCGCAGAAGACCTCGCGAGCCACGGGTACCTGGTCGCGGCACTAGATGCGACCTACGATTCGCCCATCGTGGAGTTTCCCGATGGGAAAGTAGCTGTTGCCCATCTGCCCGAGAATAGGGTTAATATCACCAAGGAAGAGACGGCCAAGTATTACAACGAGAGGGTTAAGGATGCGCTTTTCGTAGTCAAGTCCTTGAGTATGGCATCGTTTACCAGCGTGATTCCGGGCGTTGGAGAGAAGGGGTTGGAGGTCGAGAAGACGGGCATATTTGGACACTCGTTGGGAGGGGCCGCCTCTGCTGGGGCAATGGCTGCGGAAGATAGTATTCTCGGGGGAGTCAGCCTCGACGGGAGACTGATAGGCAACGTCATCAAGAGTGGTCTCGAGAAGCCGTTCATCCTCTTCGGCGCTGAAGGACATAACCGCACCACTGACGAGACGTGGAAGGGTTTCTGGGATAGCCCCTCCAAGGGGTGGAAGAGGGAGTTGTTGCTCAAGGGCTCAGCACATCTTACGTTCAGTGATTTAGCCCCACTTGCCGAGATACCCGGGCTGAAGAATCTGTTCCCGAAGGAAGAAATAGAGGGGCTCGTCGGAACTATCGGGGGTCTAAGGGCCATGGCGATACAGAGGGTTTACCTCAAGGCGTTCTTCGATAAGGCTTTGGGACACTCTAATGGGGAGCTGTTTGATGGGGCTGATCCGAATTACCCGGAGATTTCTTTTACCTGAGAAACGGGTTTTCTATTTGCTATTAGCAGGATCGCCCAATGAATTATTGTGGGAAAGAGAGAGTGAAGTGAGGCTAAGGATGGAAAGTTGGTATCACATCATGTCGCTCAGATAATGATCTATCTAGTGTTAGTTAAACAAGAGAGGGAAGATTAATGCTCATTCCTACTATCGGCCGTAAAATGGGGTTCTATCCATTGGGTGATCTAGAACAGTTGAATTTTCTGCCAGGCGCACCAAGGCTGTTCGAGCTATGTGATTTTCTGAGGATATTTAAGCTCACCCCCAGGTGCTGAATCGTTTGAGTTCTGAAGAGGCAGAAAATTCTGATTTTCTGACCAGGAACTAACCTAACCGTTGACGAATTTTTCCCTATCATGCTCGACGACCAATTTTCCAAAGCCAGGGACTCATATATTAAAGATAGCTAGTCAAGAAAGGAAAAGAAAAACAATATAGACCCAGGATAAACAACGCCCAAAGGAAATACAAAAGAAACTGTTGTCCCCATGCAGATGCCTAGTTCGCTCGTTCCACTGGCGGAGGCTTTGGTGCTTATGCCGCTGCCCTTGCCATCCCTTACCTTGTGGCCGAAATTCATGGCTGCGTAGCGTGCCGCGAAGTGAGATTGGGTTCACGGCTGGCTGTTTTTCCGGTGCCCATTAGCCTATTTTAGTATCTGGGAGCAAATCTACGCGGCCGCTCTTGTTTCCGTCATGGCAATGCTGAACGGTACTGATTATGTGGCATTCTCAGCACTACACGACTTCTAAAACAACGTTTTTCCTGTCACGATTACTCAAATAAGCTAGTAGTAGTATCTAGCGCCGGCCATGATTACGAGGTAAGGGATGGGAGATTGTTACCGCCGCTGTATCCCATGTGACAATGAGGGCGCATGAGAGTCTGGGTGGTGGGTGGGTAACGAAGAACGCGAGATGTGGAAAGCAAGGAAGCATGGTGAGCTCGTGTTCCTAGGAGCTGGGAGAGGTATATGTATAGGGGGTTCACGGACCCCGCATCGTAAGCTAGGACCCCGCGCTGGCCGAGCAACCGGCTAAACCTTTTTCCGCCATCCTCCGAGGTTCAGCTCCCATCCCCCGAGCGATATTCCGGATGCTTTGCCCAATTGGCAATGGGTTGCTTCAATCCGCCATCTAATTTAACTATGATAATAATATGATATCATTATTATGATATCATATCATACTTCAGACAGCCCGAGTGATAAGGGTAGGGGGCTGGAGGTGTTCGAGGTGAGGGGGGAGAGGAAAGTAAAACTAGCGTCGCGAGTGACAACATGTACTGCCCGTAAACTCGAGTTGCGGTGTCTGCTCACGCTCTCGGGGCCAATCCCCCTCGATGATATGCCACATCCAAAGTCCACTTCGTGCAACCAACAACGGCCCTCCAAGTACTACACGCTATCACCCTCTCAGGCACAGGCTTCCGGAAAACGTCACTGGTCGAGAGCATGATACTGAAAGTGCGAATGCTTGCTTGTTTGCGTTTGCCGTACCTGGGCAGTGCAGGGAAAGAGCTAAATTTGGTGGGGAACACTTTGCGAGGTTCTATAGATATCTCCTTATGCCGAGGTTAGATGCGTCAGGACAAGATTGGAAGGAGCCCGAGGGTTTTCAGAAGTGGAACTATGATGGCGGATGGATGACCTTCGAGTGATTGAATGTGATCTTGGTTCCGGAGGTTCATGCCAAATCGGATCTTTGTAGTGGTGGGATTATGGTGAATAGAGCGGCGGGCCAGTCGGTGGTGTCTAGTAAAGCTGACAGTGGGGTTTATTCTTGCTCTCCCAAATACAGTAACTGCGTCCGAGAAGGCACTGCTAAATTGGGAGGCCGGATCCGAGCTTGCCTCTTGCTGATCACCGGCGCGCAATGGACATTGGAGCTCTCGGGGTGTTTCTCCGCTCCTTTCTCTAGGTTCTGTAACATGGTATTTGCGCTTCGTTTCAAGAAGTTGATTTCGAGTCGTTTGCGGTTTGTGGATTAAGGTACCAAGCCTATCGGGCGCGCAATTCGACAGCCTCCCGAAAATGGTACGATGCATGATCCTCCGCGCCCTGGTACCGATGCTATCTACTTCTAGAATGACCTGAAAGTATCCTGGCCCCCTAGTAATTGGTACCCAGATTGGACGAGAAAACCGAGTATGCAAAGAACCCTACTTTGCTGAGAGGTATTGAGGTAGCCAAACTAACAGAAAAGTTCGGCATACTCAAGTATAGAGTAAGCTGGGCTAAAACTTGGCAGAAGTAACCTAACACACCATTGATGATATGTGCATTAAGTAGTTGGCGTACACTATTTGTGCAGACCTTTTCTGCAAAAGTATTAAGGAATCACTTGAATTCCACTGCTCTGGGGTTTAACCTCTCTGCCACCTCCTGTTTCTCCTAATTCCTTATCTGTGGGATTCCCGAGATTCAGGTCCTATCCTAGTCATGATTGATTTTTACTTCCATCTCCGGGTGCTCGCGCTCTCGGAATGGGGTTCGAAACCACTGCGAGGACTAACCCTCAGCGCCCCCTCCAAAAAAACAAAACAATATGGGACCTTACTTGCAAAGGCAGCTCGAACGCCATTGCGCGAGTACCAACTGTTCGAGTTCTTACATCATACTAACTATCATAGATGTGAAGTCTCCCGACCTCCACCCCCAAATTCTTGCCAAACACCGGGGTATCTTCCAGTAAGGTGAATACTGTTGCAATATACATCTAAAGGCACTCTCATTAATCATTTGACTGACCTCTGTACTTGCTTGAACTTTATACTGTGTTATGTTGCTTGCTCTTATTCTCGGAATGAGTACGGGTGCTCGACGTGTGAACTTCCACACCCATAGTGCGTCGCTTTCCTTTCTTCCTTCTCCTTTTCTTCTTTCCTAATAATGACCTCTTCTTCTCTAAAAAAAAAACAATTCGCAACAGAAACGTTGATGAATTTTGTGCTGGTATGCCAGTGGGAGTGCTAGGTGTTTTTTTTGAAGTTTCCGGAATGGGACTCTTATGCAAATAAATGATTCTGCTCCACTACTTGTGCTCCGTCATCGTTGGGCCCACTCGAATGATGTGACCTATAGACTTCTTAAGTTTTCCCCCAAACTTTTGCAAGTACGGAGCATTTGTTCTTCACATCAAGTTTAGTTTACACTATGATGAAGGGTTGGATGCTAACAGGAGGGATCCTCGGTTTATCCCATCCTCTTACAAGCTAATTTAAGCACGCAGCATTAGATCCAATTATCCTAGTCCTTACAGGCTGTTTCCTTAGTTTATAAAGACGTGCTGGCACACTTTCTATAACTATGCGCAAGAAGGGAATGAGTCAGAGCCTAGTGATTGGGGCGAACACAGCCTACTAGAAATGGAGCGAGATAAAAGGCTACACCCGGTGGCAGCTTTGACGAGTATCATGTATGGGTCTTCCGTTTGTACTGGGTATACCGGTAGGGCGAGTCAGGATCAGAATATAGTATAGGGGTGCTCACATTAGGGAAGAACCAAAACTACCACATAATCTCAAATAATCCAACCGGGTGCTATGTTGTTGGAATTGCCCCCTCTGTTAATATATGGCGTCCTTCCATCTCCATTGCGTCCTCTCCAGGGATCGGGCGGCCCACCCTTCTCTATGATTTTCACTCGTTTTCTAGAGAAGGAAATTTTGGACTACCTAGCACACGGTTCAAGTTCAATTATTTGAGACTATCCCCCGCAGTGTTGATAGTGCCGAATTTCCCTACATTACGCTAAAATGCAAACTAAAAAACTAGCTCCCCACTTTTCTAGATATGTCAATCGAGTGATATCAAAGCATTTCAGGCCAAGTTATGATGCAGATCTTTTTCCATCCACAGGAGCACTAAACCTGATATGAGAGCGATGTTAGCCGTAGCTGTGAGGTAATGCACCTGTTGAGATTTACTGACCAACATCCCGAGTCATGTGATAGCTTTACACAGCTATGAGATTGAATCCACCAATCAGAGAAATACGCTAATCTTGCTAGTGCCTCTTTAGCACGATGTAGGGAAATTCGGCACTATCAAAACTGCAGGGGATACGGTAGGGTGTCACAAACTACTTGAGAAACAACACCTGCTTCCACCCTCTCATTTCTCTCATATCTCTCCATAGATACTACCCCTCTGTTGCATCCATGGTACAAGAGCATGTTGAATATCTATAGCAATCACTTGCCTACTACTGCTTGGGAAATTCTCGCATCATCATTATAGTATCATACTGACTACAGTGGGAGATGGGTCAGGTTACAATAAAGCTATAATGCCGTCGCAACAATAACATAATCTTCTGCAAATCCAATTCTGCAATTGTCCGGTAACTTACTTGTTGCGAGTGTACATCTTGAATATTCCAATAATACTACCACAATGCCCCTCCCCCTACACTCTCCAACAAACAAAAACAAGCACAAAGCACAAAACTTCGATCAACCCATCAGACTAATTTTAACATTCCCACGCCTCATCATCATCAGGTTCCTTCAGATGAAGCGTGTTGGAACATTATTCAAAAAATTTGTCATCATATAGGTTGAAGTTGAGCCCTCGTTGTCCCTCTCTCTCACCACTCTCCCTCGTCACCTTCTTCCATGTTCTCTCATTCAAACATTTCTCCACTCCAACCATCCCTCCTCTTGACCTCTCCCAACCATTCCTCCTCTTCATCCATTCCTCCACGTTCTTCCATTTCTCCACTCCAGCCATCCCTCCTCTTTGACCATTCCTCCACGTTCCCTCGAATCCATCCCCACCAACCAGCCGTGTTGGATTTTTGCTGATTCGTGCTTCAGTTGTCGTCCTTTTGGTCCTTGGGTCCTGGATTTTGTCGTCCTTTTGGTCCTGTGGTCCTTGGGTCCTGGGTTTTGTCGTCCTTTTGGTCCTTGGGTCCTATGGATTTTGTCGTCCTTTTGGTCCTTGGGTCCTTGGGTCCTTGGGTCCTATGGGTTTTGTCGTCCTTATGGATAGTTGTCGTTGTGTTGAGTGTTCTGTGTTGAGGGAAGGGAGAAAGGAAAGGTGGAAAAAGGTGGAGGGAAGGTGCTTTTATATAGACTTCTGCCATAAGATGCATGTGATAACCTGTTTTGGCCGACCGTATTTTGGCCGACCGGGCGTGCCCACAACCCTCAACCCGAACATGCAGCCACCGTCCCTCTTTCTCCGCCATTTCGGCAAAGGTTTTAGGGTCTGTTTGGCAAATAAAGGAACTGTTCCGCTTTGTGACCGTTCCTGCTGTGGAAGTGGCCTTCTTCCCCGCCTTTTTTGAGACGGAACGGAACCGTTGTATCCAAATAGGCTCCTAACGGTCCGTAAATATAGAGAGTGGGGGAGACCACGTATGATGGAATAGTTGGCGTCATGAAATATCATTCGAGTCAAATTAATGTTCGAAGTGTGCTGTACACTCCTGTCCAAAAAGTTCTCGCTGATCTGAAAGTACTCCAGCGGGGGTTGGCTGCAACAGAAGCATCAATAACAGTATACAAGACTCTGTTAAAGATGCTTTCCCCGCCTCGGAAAACCGAAAAAGATGGCATATTCAACAAGTGGAAAGAGCGATCCCGCCAATCCTCATTCCACCTTAAGAGAAATTACGGATAAGTCGGCTGTGAACTACTCAATATATGAAAACCGACTCGTGCTCAAGTGCTGGTATCATACCTCTGTTGCCGCCAAGCCCCTCCAGAGTACTTTTGAATCAGCGAGAACTTCTTTGGACAGGAGTGTACGTTTTCCCAGCGAACGGCACACTACAATATAATACAATACAATACAGAACAGTGGCTTACCGTCGTGAGCTTGCCATACGCTTTTGGGCGCGCAAATATAAAAAGGGTAGTCTAGATCTCAATCAAGATGCGAGGGGGGGGACCCTACTTTAAGTTTTCGAATGATAGGAATAGTGTGGTTCTACCTTGGCTTTCCTCAGAAACGTCCTGCACACAAGCCTAAGTTAGATTGATGGAAAAAAATTTTCTGCGAGATTGCACGAGTTCAACGTCGAAAGCCCATATTAGAAATTCTCCTCCAACTCACAGAAGAAAATTCGGTCCTAGTCCGGGCCAACCAATCACTCCCTGACACAAAGTCCAGACTTGGGGGAAGACATGGAGTCCGAGTTTACCCCTGGGCATGCCAAATGGGCCTTGGAGACTTTAGGAGAGGTTAGTAAATATCGAGAGAGAATTTATGAAGGTATTGCAGCGATTTCGACCACCACTTCCAAAATTCCTCCATTCCCCTCATTTCCCCACCACTACTCTTTCCAAGTTCCCTGTTCAATGCCCCCCCAACCCCAGCATCTCCTTCCGCTCGACACTATCATTCCTAAGATGATACTGTACTAACTTATTATCTACTTCCAAAAGGTCGTTAGTGCCGTAATCTCCCAAAGACCTCTTTCCACACCCGGAAGGCAATTTCCCACAACCCACTTTTCCTACTTTTAGCTGTGAGCCTTATCTCTCTCAGTTAGAGAGCCAGAGCCAATATGAAGCCCTTTAGTGGCAGCGAGAGAAGAAAAAAATGATAATGTTAGGGAGCCGACAAGCTACTGAACGATCCTTCTAAGATCGACGATGATCAAGAGGTCCGACAGCTCCTGGCCCGACCATAGCAAAAGGCTAGCCATGAATACCGTAAGAATTCGAATAATTGGTGCTCGGATATTGCGAAAATCGAGTATGCAAAGAACCCTATTTCGCAGAGAGGTATTAATTTGGCCGGAATAGCAGAAAAGTTCGGCACTCAAGTATAGAAGAACCCAGACTAAAACTTGGCAGACATAACCCAACACACCATCGATGATGTATACATTAAGTAGTTAGCGTACACTATTTGAGGTACTAAGGCTTGCACACTTTTTCTGCAGAAGTATTAAGAAATCACTTGAATTCAACTGCTCTGGGTTTTGGCCTCCTAATCCCCCTCCAGATTCCTCTAATTCTTTATCTGTGAGATTCCCGAGATCCAGATCCTATCCTAGTTGTGCTTGATTTTTTCTTCTGTCTCCGGGTGCTTGTGCTCTTGGGATCGGCTGTTGGATCGCTGCGAAGGCTAACCTCCAGCACCCCCCCCCCCCCAAAAAAAAAAAACACAATATGGAACCTTACTTGCAAAGGCAGCTCAAGCGCCCTCGCGCGAGTGCCAACTATTCGAGTTCTTACAGCATACTAACTAGTTGTGAAGTCTCACCTCCACCCTCGGAATTCCTAACAAAACATGGCGGTATTTTTCAGCAAAGTGGAAACTGTTACAATATACATCTGAAGGTAGTCTCATTAATTGTCTGGCTGATCTCTATACTTGCTTGAGCTTCATACTGTGTTATGTTACTTGCTCTTATTCTCGGAATGAGGACGGGTGCTCGACATGTGAATTTCCACACCCATATGATTTCCTTGTGTTTGCTTTCCTACATACCACCTCGCTTTCCTTCCCTTCTTCTCCTCCTCCTCTTTCCTAATAATTACCCATTCTTCTCTAAAAGAACAATTCGCAACAGGAGCGTTGATGAATTTTGTGCTGCTGTGGGAGCGCCAGGAGTTTTTTAAAAAGTTTCCAGAATGGGACCCCTATGGAAATAAACGATTCCGCTCCACCACTCGCACTCTAGTATTGTTGGACCCACTCGAACGATATGGCCTGTAGACCCCTTCAATTTTTCCCCCAACTTCTGAAAGTTTGGGGTGCCCGTTCTTTATATCAAATCTGGTTTACAGCATGATGAAGGGTTGGATGTAAACCAGAGAGATTTTCGGTTAATCCCATCCTCTCATAGGTCAATTTAAGTGCACAGGATTAGGTCCAATTACCTCAGTCCTTACAGGCTATTTCTTAGCTTATAGAGGTGTGCTAATACACTTTCCATAACTATGCTCAAGAAGGGAATGAGTCAGAGCCTAGTGGTTGGGGTGAAGACAGCCTACTAGAAATGGAGAAAGAAAAAGGCTATATGTCGCCCTGTGGTAGCTTTGGCGAGTATCATGTATGGGGTCCCCTGTTCATACTGGGTATACAGGTAGGGCGAGGCAAAATAAGAATATATAAGAGAGAGGATCGAAACTGCCGCATAATCCCAAATAACCGGACCAGGTGCTATGTTGCAATTGCTCCCTCTAGTAATGTGTAGTGTCTCTTTAGCTCCATTGCGTCCTCTCAAGGGGCCCGAGGGAGCACTCTTCTCTATGTTCTTCACCCGTTTTCCAGAGAAGAAAATTTTGGCCTACCTAGCTCACGGTTTTTAATTATTTGAAACTATACTGTAGGGTGTCACAAACTACAGCACTTGAGAAACAACACCCGTTTCCACCCTCTCATTTCCCTCCCATCTCTCCACAGATACTACTCCTCTATTGCATCCATAGCACAAAAGCACGCTGAACATCTATAGCAATTACCTGTTTACTACTGCTTCGGAAATTCTCGCATCTGTCTTCTAAGAGAAAAATATTCAAAACCAGTAATGTACACCCGGGCCCTCGGTAAGAAAGTTATCAGGGAGTAATAGAATAATTTTTGACTACAGGTTTAAAAATGTCTCCCTTAATCTTCCATGGCTAATTTGTAGCTGAATCTGACGATAGGAGTAGCCTTATTGATACAGCTCAATCACACAGAAAAGCTCTTCTTTTGTATGATGGCTTCATATCTCTTTCCATTATCCTTTCCAATAGACATTCAAGTTTTCAGTCATTATAATACCGCAAAAGCTCAAATAGAAGAAAAAATTGCTAGGACGTTGGAATTTCCCTTCTCAGCTACGCGAGGGGAAAACACGGCAAATTCAGCCTTCAGTTGAGACAAATCAAAAGAAATATACACCACGCCTTACTAGAAGGGGCAACTACAACGTCCTAGCACACACCCCATTTGAGTTTTTACGGTATTGACTACAGAGGGAGATGGGTCAGGTTACAATAAGGTTATAATGCCGTCACAGCAATAACAACCTTCTACAAATCCAATTCCGCAATTGTCCGGTAACTTTCTTGCCGCGAGTATACATCTTGAATATTCCAACAAGACTACCACAATGCCCTCCCCCTACACATAAACACTCTCCGACAAACAAACAAAACATAAAACTTCGAACAACCCATCAGAATAATCTTAACATTCCCACGCCTCATCATCATCAGGCTCCTTTGTCAGGCTCCTTCAGATGAGGCGTGTTAGAACATTATTCAAATTTATCATCATATGGGTTGAAGTTGAGCCCTCGTTGTCCCTCTCTCTCACCACTCTCCCTCGTCACCTTCTTCCATGTTCTCTCATTCAAACATTTCTCCACTCCAACCATCCCTCCTCTTGACCTCTCCCAACCATTCCTCCTCTTCACCTTCCTCTATGTTCTCCCATTCAAACATTTCTCCACTCCAGCCATCCCCCCTCTTGACCTCTCCCAACCATCCCTCCTCTTCACCCATTCCTCCACGTTCTTCCATTTCTCCACTCCAGTCATCCCTCCTCTTTGACCATTCCTCCACGTTCCCTCGAATCCATCCCCACCAACCAGCCGTGTTGGATTTTTGCTGATTCGTGCTTCGGTTGTCGTCCTTTTGGTCCTGGATTTTGTCGTCCTTTTGGTCCTTGGGTCCTATGGGTTTTGTCGTCCTTTTGGTCCTTGGGTCCTATGAGTTTGTCGTCCTTTTGGTCCTTGGGTCCTATGGATTTTGTCGTCCTTTTGGTCCTTGGGTCCTATGGATTTTGTCGTCCTTTTGGTCCTTTGGTCCTATGGGTTTGTCGTCCTTTTGGTCCTTGGGTCCTATGGATTTTGTCGTCCTTATGGTCCTCCGGATGGATGGTTGTCGTTGTGTTGAGTGTTCTGTGTTGAGGGAAGGAAGGAAAGGTGGAAAAAGGTGGAGGGAAGGTGCCTTTTTATAGACTTCTACCATAAGATGCATGTGATAACGTGTTTTGGCCGACCGGGCACGCCCACAACCCTCAACCCGAACATGCAGCCACCGTCCCTCTTTCTCCGCCATTTCGGCAAAGGTTTTAGGGTCTGTTTGGCAAATAAAGGAACTGTTCCGCTTTGTGACCGTTCCTGCTGTGGAAGTGGCCTTCTTCCCCGCCTTTTTTTGAGACGGAACGGAACCGCTGTATCCGAATAGGCTCGCTCTTAGCCCTCTGTAAATATAGAGAGTGGGGGGGACCACGTATGATGGAATACTTAGCATCATGAACTATCACTCGAGTCAAATTAATGCCCAAAGTGTGCCGCCCACTCCTGTCCAAAAAGTCCTCGCTGATCTAAAAGTACTCAACCGGGGGGTTGGCTGTAACAGAAGTATCGATAACAGTATACGAGACTCCGTTAAAGATGCTCTCCCCGCCCCGGAAGGCCAAAAAAAGATGATCTCATATTCAACTAGTGGAAAGAGCCAGTCCTTGCCAATCCTCATTCCTCCTTAAGAGAAATTACGGATGAGTCGGCTATGAACTACTCAATATATGAAAACCGACTCGTGCTCAAGTGCTAGTGCCTCTGTTGCCACCAAAGCTCCTCCAGAGTTGATAATACTTTTGGATCAGCGAGAACCTTTTTGGACAGGAGTGTACGTTTTCCCAGCGAACGATACACTACAATACAATACAATACAATACAGAACAGTGGCTTACCGTCGTGAGCTTGCCATACGCTTTTGGGCGCGCAAATATAAAAAGGGTAATCTAGATCTCAACCAAGATGTGGCGGGGGGGGGGGGAGAAACCCTACTTTAAGTTTTTGAATGATAGGAATAGTGTGGATCCACCTTGGCTTTTGCTCAGAAACGTCCCGCACACAAGCCTAAAGTTAGATTGATGGAAACCATATTACAATACTAAAGTAAACGTCACAGCACTATCATACAAAATATCCCACTTCCTCAACTCGGGATTGACCTCTACAGAACTGCCCGACAGGTCCGCAAGTCACTACTCGAACTTGGCATAACGTATTCGAAACGGAGAGGCGGCGCTCCAAGCCGGCTGGGAGGATGTGCTGCGCAATAGCCATATTTTCGGATACTAATCGACGGATACAAGCGCTCTACACTGAACCTTAATGTTATGGTCGGAGGCCGCTTAGGTGGCTTTTATTTTGAGTTGGCCCTCTTGCAAGCATCTTTGTATGAGCTGAGCTTGAGTTGGCTTATATTGCCTTACGCCATGGCTAACAGTCTCTATTGAAGTTTAGGGAACATGTCGCGACCTCCGCTATCGTAAACTAAATCGCGAGCACTCTCGCGAGATGAGTAACTACAGCGCTCACGTGTATCAGATTCTCCGCCCTTGAATTGCACTGTTTAGCTAAACTACAGATTTATTTATCGGGTAACGATCAATTCCAACGGCTAAACACTAACTGAGACACTACGAGTGCTAGCCCATCGGTTATTACAGGGGTCATATTGCATAAGGCGATATATCTTGGGGATCACAAATAACACTCACAAAATCCCATACAAGTTCAAGAAAGAACTTCCCCATCAGCTCAACGCCATTCCTAAGCGCTCCTAAAAAAATGTAAAAAAACATGCATTCCATACGAGTGATATTTGATGGATTTCATATAAACCCACAAGCTTTTCACTTCCCTTCCAAATCCAAGGGAAACGTTCCACCACTAGCACCGACAACGAAAAATCCCGCAAAACCCATCCCGCTGGAGAAACCAAAGAAGAAAATAACACTCATGTCCCCGGGCCGAAGTTGCGTCCTTTCATTTTTTTCCCCTCCCTAGTAATGCGCTATAAAAAAATGCAACTCCAATCCGGCTGCGACTAGAGGACATAACGAAAATCCAAGCGACTATAGGCCACACTCCCAACCCAAACTCCCAGATCTGCATTTACCGAATAAAGCATCATCATAAAAACCAAGGAGAGCAACAAGTCCCGACAGTGCAAAACATGCTCACTCATGAATTCCCTTAAACCGCACCAATAGTGGCAGCTCTGAATCCCAGTGCGAAACCAACAAGACAAACTTCTCCGACATGGCACTACATAGCCACGGAGCCCTATCCTCGCCGACTTTCACTGAATTCGGGCGATCGAGGAAGCGGAACCTGGCTTCTTTCTTTCCAGGTCTGCGATACGCCATCCCGGGAACAAAGTAATCTATAGACGGAAGGCCGTCCTCACCTCCATCTGGTGAAAAGTGGTGGTTATAGCAGCAGACCAAGCCGTTGTACTCGTGGGCGAATTGCTCGGTAGGGATCTGTTTCCCGCAGGCCCCCAGACAGAACGTATCCTCATAGCAGTCACCAGTGCGGAGGTCAAAGACAAGCCTACCAGCTCTAGGCGCCTTATCCGTGCATGCCCTCTGATCGTAGACTTCAAAGTCAAAGACAAAGTCGTAGCAGTCATTCCCGGAATATAGAGCCAATCCATCCCTCAGCTCCCAATTGTAGATCCTGTCCCCGGGCTCGGGTTCCATAACCATTTCCTTCAACGTTGTTGCCCCGTTTGAAAGATCCAACATGTGAACCACTCGCTTCCCGAGAGGCATCGACTCCGTGAGTGTCCAGACCCTTCTTCTCTCTGCATCAACCAGTAGCCTATGAAACCTCATATCCGAGCCTACGATATTCCAAAGCCATTCGATAGGCTCCCCTTCATACGTCTTGGTAGTCTCTTTCACCACATCGTGAACGACCAGCATCTTTAGCACTGATACAGCAACAAAGTTTCCGTCTCCGTGGATACTATTAACACGCGCGTTGGGTAACTTGAAGCTATGCCATTCCATCGTTGATAGGTTCCAAGCGTAGCACACCCCCATTGAAGTAGCCACAACAACGTGCGTAGGAAGCAATTGTACGAGCAGGATACGAGATCTATTCGGCAAAAACATCGGTTGAAGAATTTCGGTGATAGGGGATGTGGACAGGTCCACAACCTGAAGCTTAGTAAAATTATCAAACACGTATGCAAACTGCGAGGTTTTATGACAGAACGAGGTCATATTCATCGTAGTGGAATTCTCAAGCTCTTCGACGCTGTGAGACTCTCCATTGAGGAATGCCCATCGACGTGAAACCCTATTCTCGTAGTAGATCCTCCATGACTCTGGCTGTGCGGGGCTATCCTCCAGCGGTAAAAGTTTGTTGGATAGAAAACGACAAACCTCCTCCGATGTGAAGATGTCATGGTAACGTTTCGACACGCGGCGGATCCGGATGGTGTCAATCGGATCGAGGTGCTGAATCACCTGGAAAGCGAGCTCAATCGAGAGCGTGCCAATGATATCCATGAAGAATGATGTCTGCTGTAGCAGAGAGTGTATGTGATTCCAGTCAGAAGGATAGAACTTGTGTGCGAGCTCCGAGAGGAACTCTCTTCGAGACGATGGGGATGAGTTTTCAAAGAGGTTTATGGCCAGTCGGGGATCTATGGAAGGAGTAGACATGATAAAATGAAGGAGCGACAAACCTAACCAGGTCTTTAAAGAGACTATCCGAGATTCCCTGCCACGATGAGAGCTGAAGGATGGCAATTGGTCGGTTTTTTTGGCTAAAGGCTACGTAATAATGTCCGAATCAGGCATGATAAATCACCTGATCAAGCCACCCGCAACTAGCCGTCCTACTTCTTCAGGCTTTAATGGTGAAAACAAAGAGCTCCTCGAAGAGTAGCCTAGTCTTCTGTAGAGGCCCACAATTCAAAACCTCGCCAATCTATGACAATAAAATCAAGAATTTCATTAATAGTTCAGGTGATAGCTAAACTAGTAGCTACCGGTAATACCGGTATCAAGAACATTCATCATCCGCTATCCGTGTCGAAAACCCACAAAAACCCCAATCCATTATTATGATACGCCCAAACCCCTCTCAACAGAACCCAACCTCAGTTCAAGTACCCAAACGGAAACGAAAGGATCCAGTTAATCCCCCGCACCATTTTTCGTAACAAAGGAAATTAAGGTAGAAATTAAGAGAAAACAGAAGCACAGCAAGACACCTAGACACACCGGCCTTTTACATTTCTGATACAATGTGAGCGTTCAAGGCTCTGTGGAAGGAGGGATCCATGTCATCTCCAAAGTCTGAAGAGCGGCCTGGGGCACTGCTAGGGCCTTCGCCGTTACCAATGGAAGCCTGGAGTGATTGCTGAAGGCCGGGATTTGAGGTAGGAAGGAAAATAACTTTAGAGTTTGCGGTCTTTGCCATTGCCTGCATTGCCTCGAGTTGACGGATCTGCATCGCTGGTGCGCTGGAAAGAATATCGGCAGCTTGGCGCATCAATTTGGCTATGGAATTGTCAGCAATTACGCTCATAGCATCAAAATCTTATACGACTCACCAGCCTCAACCTCTGCCCTGGCGGCAATGATCTTGCTCTCCCCAATACGCTTGCTCTGGGCGGCCATGGAGAGAGAATCCTGAAGCTCGCGACTAAAGACAATATCCTTGATCAACATACTCTCGACGTGCACACCCCAGCCAGTCGCGACATCCTCAATTATCTCAGAGATGCTTTGCGCAATCTCCTCCCTGCGCTCAATAACGTCCTGCAAAACACGAGCACCAACCACATGTCGAAGGGTGGTCTGTGTGCGCTCAATAAGCGCCTGCCGCACATTCGAGATACCGAATGTAGCTTTATGCGGCGAGACGATATTGTAGTAGATAACAGAGGTAAGGTGAACCGTAACGTTATCCTTTGTCATACAAACCTGCTGAGGAACCTCGCAGAGTTGGATCTTCACGTCGACAGGAACGAGTTTTTCGGAAAGAGGGTTGATCTTGACGAGACCGGGGTCGACTGCGCGATGGAACTTCCCAAACTTGGTAACGAGACCGACACTCCCTTGGTGAACCGGCTTATAAGGATTCGGGCAAATGATGCAGCACGGAATGGCGCCAAGAAATCCGATAAAGGATCCCAAACCGCCAACTGATAGAACATGTCAGTGATATTACAAACTACGATTAGAATATCCGTGATGCATACTCATAGATCCATACCATCCTGTAGTAGACGCATCGTTCGGATCCTCCTCAAGGACCTGTGCATACGAGGGTTGCAAGTCGGTACGCTTTGCAGGTTGAACTGTAATCAAAGGAGACTCAGTATTCGTCGACCTCGCACCACCACTGGGCGCTGAATTGGAAGCGAGATAGCCTCCGGCACTAGGTGAAGCAATCTCGCTGATAGGGTTCTTGGTAGGACCAGCTGTATTACTGGCACTCATTGTTTCCGAATTTTTCCTTTGGCGGTGGTAGGTGTAGAAGTACAAGAGTGCTTTGGAATTACCGGTAGTGCTCGGCTTAAAGTGGAAAGAGAACAATAAATGTTGGTGAGGGCGATGGTTCAGGGGAGGGGCAAGGGGCACCTTAAATATGGCGAGAGGGATGGATCTCGCACACAACGTCACCAAGGATAACAGAAAAGTGATGCGGGGAGGACAAGGCGAACTGCAGTCGACATCGGCAAGAAGCAGCGAGTGAGTTAATAACCAAAACAGGCTGTGGTACCGGGCAAGACCCTTAAGATAGCGAAGCCTCTTGGAATCACTTAAATGTGCCGCCAGCCCCAATGGGATTACAACCTAAAGGTGGAATTGGGCTGAAGTTAACGAGAGGATTGACAAGAACTCCCCCCGATACAGAACATGCTCCAGGGCAGAGTCACAGTGGCCAATATCAGTCAAAAAAAATCCAAGGAATCTGCCCAGGACAGCGAATTATCCCGGAGAGCGAGTTAGGTTTTGGTGCAAAAAAAAAAATAGAATTCAGGGAATTTCATCCGGGACAGCGGGGGATCCGGGAGAGTGAAATCCGGGGCCGTCCTTTGACTCCCTCCCTTCATCGCGAAGGGCTTGCGAGCAGAAGCGCACAAATATCTCTGCCTCCCCCATGATTCCATTACGTTTCTTTCCCTCTATGATACCCAAAATAAGCGCACAACGTCCTCGTAACAGCCGTTCCATCCGCCCCCCGAATCTCTCACCTCAAACTTCATTTCTCGCAAAACCACCCTTGCACCCACCAGACAAACCTCATACCACCCCAAACAGTCCATGTGACAATTTTCCGCCACTACTGCTGACTCAACAAGGTCACACAAAGAAACCACAACCTCGTCTCACCACCCCCAAAACGGGAATGCTTCGAGAAGGTCTCTTTGATGCTAAGCCTTACGGCGCCGTCTCCGTGCCGGTTTGTTCTCGAGGATATTGTGGTTGTAGGTTAAGTCATGCCACTAGGAGGAAGGCACTGGCATTCGAGCACCCGTACACGATACGATGAAAAACGGCGGTGGCTCCGTTAAGCATAGTACAAGCGACACACCGGCAGCTTGGGATTAACATCTGGGTATCTTCTGACAGCTTCCCTGCGGGAAACATCGGCTTCCAACATGTTGGATTGAACCGCGAAGCCACGCCACCGACCCTACTCCAACCTATGATACCCTGGCTACAGTCCGCCCTTCCATGAATGGCAAGCTCAATTACTGGTACCAAGAGTTCCCCATTCAAATTTTGACTCTCTATGCCCAGAATCGTCCCGGTGAAATAAATCCATCAATCCTTGAAGCGCCTCTAACAGTGCAAGGCATACTGGGGCTAGGTGAAAAAAATGGATGTCAACAGTTACCATACCAATACATGAGGACTCAATATCTCCTATACTAACGCCTTCCTTGGATATTATAGTCTTAAGATACGTCTCTTTTGTAAAGCTAGGCTTCCCATAGTTCTAGAACCCCCCCCCCCCTCCCATCCACCTTGATGTCCATGCTCGAACGTAATTCACCACGCCCCACAGCAACCCACAACAAACCATGCTTCTTCCAGGGATATGCTATCGATATACCAGGAAGCAGTCAATCAATGATAAGTACCTTCTTATCACAGACACACACACACTCCCTCTCTCTCTCTCTCTCGCCGCCCAATCCACAGCAAAAAAACCCTGCATTCAACCCATCTCCCTATCAAACTTACAATGCTCTCGTATCGCAAATCCTATCCCCTGCAGTCCCGGCAGCCGAATTTCCCTATATTGCATTAAAGGACACCAGTGAAATTAGCGTATTTTTTTTTGATTGGCAGATTCAACCTCATCGTGGCCTAATACTATCACATGACCCCAGATCTTGGTTAGCAAATATAGACCGGCACTTGCACATTACCTGACCACTAAAATCACTCCCACAATCGGTTCAGTGCTCACGTTGATGGAAAAGGGCCCGCACTATAACTTGACCCAAAATGCCTTTGATATCACTCGATTACCATTCCTAGAAAAACGCGAAGTTGGCTTTTTAGTTTACATTTCAGTGATGTAGGAAAATTCGGCATTATCAACACTGCAGGGTATACCCTTTGTAACGGGACCCCAAGTGCTACTATTCAAGTACCGGCCCTGTATTCGAGTACGCGGCCGGATTGAAATCAGAAGGGCCTCTTCTGGACCAGTGCATCTCAAGTGAGAACCAACCACATATAGTAGACACATGCTAAAATCGCTATGCAGCCAAGGCTGCTATTCATGCGGTACTCGAGTACTACAGGCATGGTGGGATTTTCTGCTAAGTTTAGCGAGATTATGCCGTATGTGGTTAGTTGTCACTCGACAACTCGGCATGCACTAGCCTTCTGGTTTCAATCCGGCCGCGTGGGTAACGCCCACAACTACAGGTACCACCACCTCGCAACCCCGAAGGATTTCCTATAAAAAATCAAAAGAGAGAGAAACCCCTCTATCACATATTTATCATACCACCAAACTTTGCTTGGGCGGTCGCACCTCTTCTCGAGATGCGCCGACATTCACTCCCAAGTAAACTTCGCGCAGGAGTCGCACCGCATAGCGCACCGAGAAAGCACTGCCCCAAATTGTGCATATACGATGTCTCTCCCACCCCAACCACCCCCCGGTACCGTCTTATATCATACCCTTACAGAGCAGGCCATTACCGTAATCAATACGGAAACTGATTTCCACCACCATCAACCAGAAAATCGGCCGAGGGACCAGTCGCATTCGAGAATATATCCAACAGAAAGTGCACACACCATACCGGTATTCACGGGTTAACAGCCCAGCCATTAATACCATAGGTCTCCGGACTGCATAACATAATCCCTAACAATCAGGATTCACGGATCCATGATTGAAACCCGATAAAGACCCAGACAAAACCCTACGATTCACACTCACACTTATTACGCATCGAATTAAAAAGCAAAACGCTTATCATACCTTGATCCACGGTATCATGCCGTACTAATATAAAACTCATATGAACACCCAACCGTTGAAACAAGCTCCCTTCCCTCAATTCTCCTACCCCGCTTTTCACCTTCCTATTCGGGAAGGTGTAGGCGGAGTAAAACACCACACACACACCAAATCAACCTCACGATCCTGACCTGCCCCTGAACTTGGA
>Ga0307517_10000836_pt1 | contig 52947 bp, 68 predicted proteins | sample 23_EM_MG_FD_194515 | JGI IMG/M metagenome (GOLD analysis project Ga0307517, IMG submission 194515) | Populus trichocarpa ectomycorrhiza microbial communities from riparian zone in the Pacific Northwest, United States - 23_EM | ecosystem: Host-associated > Plants > Roots > Unclassified | place... | reverse complement strand
TCTGAACGCGCCTTGGCTGAATGCGTTCGCGACCGTGAACGAATGTGGTCTTGGGGTGGATGCTGTTGACGACATGGAAGATCCGAGTCAAGATATTGCGTGGGGTGAGTACAAAGATCTTTGACCCGTTTCCCCAGCGACTATTTGGAAGGTGTTTATGATCTTACTGGTCCCTGGTGGACCTTCTTCGACTTGACTCGGACTCCTTCGTCAAATGACCGAAAGGCCATCCAGTTTCTCTCCGGTTTTCAGGTTCGCCCGTAATTGTGCGACGGTAGAGCCTTTGCGATTCGAGGTTAAGCAGCACGTTGACCTTATGGACGTCGCTGATTGTGCCCTGAACTGAGTCGCCGACCTCCACACCGCTGATATCGGGAGGCGCTGTGTTGGTTGTGACCTGGCCGGATGCTAGCGAGGATACGGCATTTCTCCTTGTCACTGGAAAGAATCCGTACAAGAACCGGCTTCCCTGGTTTGAATACCTCCGTCAACGCTCTAACCATGCGCTTGCTATAAGGTTGGACAGACAGTTGGGAGCCGGTGGTTGGATTTGCTTCCGCTCCGTGACTGACTTATTCCATTGGCTGTTCACTATTTGAACACTTAGTGACACCTATGATAAGTAGACTTCCTGTCCTCAATTAGGGCATCGCGGGCAGTATCAGGCGGTAGGGATGACCGTTATTAATAGCTGGTCGGTCAACAACTCGAGCATTTCTCACCGAACCCCACCGGCACCTGCGACCCTATAAATTGCCCAGTGGGCACTGGACCGGTAGACGTACCACTCTTTAAGAAAACGGGGGTAGAATCTTTTTTTACAGGCCCTACTGTGACATGACATGGACACAGAGATTCTCACTGCCAAGTTACGGAGATGATTCAGCAAACACGGTCCCACCTCCTGGCACCACCGTGCCAGACTGAATGGCTACGCGAGCTTCACCGGGCGACGCTAGTGCTACGGACGTTTTCCGATGACCGATCGGCAGGCTCAAATTCAAATCTTAACTTGAGGATTTCGATTGGGGAGTTGCAAACGTGGGAATTACGGTATGGTAGTGGTTGTGGGAAAAGGGGCGGGAGGAGAAATCGGCCCGAAACGCACCGGCGTAGTACCGATCGAGTTCACCCGACCTTTTTCGCGAACTTCGCGTGGGGCAGGGCGCGTGTTTCCACCGTCCCTCATCGTACATTACGGAGACCGAAGCCGAGATGTTCACTTTGGAGGCGGTCAAACGTCAGAGGGGACCAGTGGCAAGGCCATCCGAAATTCAACGGGTTACGCTCGATGTCGTTCGCCCCGATGTCCCGATGTTTTTCTGCTGACCCGACGGTGGCCCTTGCACATGTCTTGCAAGCATACCCCTTCCTTCGACCTTTTGGCCCACATCGGTCCTTCTGGTAGCCCTCGTGTCTCCCCGGTTCCCCGAGTAGTTCACAACCCCGGTCTTCCGCGTTCTTTTGGGGTATCCGACCCCAAAAAATCGCCGGTGCCAACCTGCACGTCACCACTGATGACGGTGGTTACCGCTCCCGCCTTTCTTCCCCTATTTCCTGCGGCCGTTTTGGGTAACGAACAGCTGGCTCGCACCCCCCGCAAACCCGTTCCAGTTGGTGAATGATGATCAGTCCCGCACGCGCCGCTCCATTCATCGGTGGATATACATTCGGGAATCATTTTGCTTCAGGTAAGTGTACCAAATGGACGGTGTTTACAGCGCTTCAACGCGACTCTTTTTTCATCGACTCTCCCGACACTTCGTTCTCCCTCGGCGTTAACTCCGGGCGACCCACCTACCCTGCCTCGCGTACTAGTACCAGGACCTACGTCCGACTTTGGCAAGGTTGACCTCAGCGGTCGCGGTATTCCCGAGTTACTTGCCTCGTTTGTTCGTGCTCTGTGCCGCATAGTTCGGAAGCGATCAGAATGTACTCTGAGAACACCATATGCGCAGTCCCAGGCCTTGCCGCTTGCCGGCACTACCTCTTATCCCGCCGTGCCTTGTTTAGCGAAGAACGTTGTAATGAGATTTGGCGCGAAGTTCACCCTAGCCTTCCCAACCGGCTCCATACCACGCTCGCCGTCATCACCGCGAAAGCCCGCCCTCCACCCCTTTACCAGGGGGTGAAATGGTGAAGATTCGATCGTCGCGATGAATTAACCGACGGTATGTATGACGTGACACCAACCTAAAACACCCATCACCGCGATCGGGGTGACAGCAGGCGGGTGGGCTTTGCTAACACCATCCGCAAGAAAGTGAAAAGGCGATAACTACATGCCATATATTTACATCAAGACAGGGAAAAAAAAGAGGAATGTTAAGAGTGATGTACCGAATTGTCTATACTCGGCTCATATCGTTACAACTGGGGAGGGGGACCGCTAAACTTACTGTAAGTTGGTAGAAGAAGGTATGGATGGGCGCCGCAGAGCAAGACACAATCCCGCTAGATCCTACAATGATGGAAGATACGACATTATAGAGGGTATGGGCCAGATAAAGATAGTTCGTAAAGAGATCTTAGAGAAGTTGGAGGTAATTTGAGGGAGCGACTGCGGAGACGGCGTTCAGCAAAATCCGGCGTTTCGGCAGTCAAAGGATACTTACTTCCAACAGTGCCATCAGATTTCTTCGCCTGCCACCACTTTCCTTGCTTGTCAAGAATATCCAAGAATTCACCCTTCGAGAATGTAATTTCATTGGGATCATCAGCAGAACCGGTGTCTGCAAGTGTGTCAGCAAATGCGTCAAAAAGATACCACGAGACAACGCACAAGCATAGAGAGCCTTGGCCCTGTAAACTGTGCCGTCCGATCCTGGAGTAGGTTCAGGGACACCGGAGTTCAGGGGGGAATTTCCTCCGCCGGCACCGATGCCGGCGTTGCCAGAACCCATTAGCGGCGAACCAACGGCGCTCTCGTTGCGAACCGACCCAGCACCAACGCTAGTCGGCGCATTCGTGATGCTCCCACCGCCAATGCTCCTGGTGGTGGGTTCCATGGTCTCATGGAAGCTTCCGTTGCCAACGATTTTGGTGTCATACGCGCCGGGACCGATACCTCCGCCACCGGCCGAGTACGGTGCAGCGTAGCCATTTCCTGGGCTGCTCATATGTACAGAGGTGCCTCGTGGGCTGCGTCGTCGTCGTGAAGGTGGCGTCAAACCCCCGGTTCCGAAGGAGTTGAAGATGTGTAGTGCCAGAGAGTCGTCTTCAGATGTGAAATATAGGACCCAAAGGATATCCACCATCGAGAGTACAAGCCATCCAGCCCCCATAGCTTGCAAAGAGCCGACACCGGCGAAGAGACCGGTGTTGGCTCCATCAACTGCAAAAACGATGGCGACGGCACCGAATACGGATATCTGCAAGCGGTGCATGCCGATGGAATCGCTTGCGAGGGTGTAGAGAACACCAGCTATCAGGAACAGCTGGAGGAATATCCCGAACCACAGCGAACCAACTGAGGCACGACCATCTGAAAGAAACGGATCAACAGAGCGTAACATCTCTTTGAGGCGGCGACTAACACTTGGCGGTGGCGATTGCTTGTGAAATGAAGGCGATAAACCAGCCAAACTGTTGAGGGGGTCGTCTGCTCAGCACGCCTCGAGGAGAAAGTGTGTAGGGCACGGGGTACGCACCACGGAGAGGATGGAAGTGAACAAGAAGAGATAGTGGGTTAGAATTGGGTTGAAGTTGAGGTCTTCGCTTCCTCTTGGAGGCATTGTACAGTAGTCGTGAGAAAGAGGAGAGGGGATGAAAGGAGTTGAGCGATTTTACTGATGCGTGCTCGACCGCAACGAGCCCGGTGACAGCTTGTCACTCTCCTGCGGTCACATCACGTTTTCCCACAGCTGCTTACACCGTTACACGTGATCTCAGGAAGTAGTACTAAAGAGGATGCGCACGATGGTCAAAAGGTTCAATGCAGCTATCTACCGTAGGAGTATAAGAGGCGCGTTGTTACAATATTTCACATCGCCGCTGCTACTTGTTACAGCCCATTCACCGTCGTCTTCCTCCGCCACCACCTAGAACAACCATCCTCTGATTCCGACGTCTTTCGCCACGATTGCTTCTCTGCTCCAACTCGTGCCAGGCGGCGTCAAAATCGTATTCGTCGTGTTCGCTCATGTGTGGTGTTTGTTGTTGCCTTGGCCGTGGGTGACCAGTCGCCGGAGAATGTAACGCAGAGGCAAAACTACGGTTTCCCCACGCCCCAGATGGCGTCGGGACGCTACCAGGGGAGGGCGCGTCCGACTCCTCAGGTCCGGAAGGGAAATCTGCAAGGGACACCGGCGGCTCAGAACGAACTTGAGAGGCAAGGGTATTGTGACCGAAGGTCTGAGTGAGTCTCTCTTTCTCCCTTTCCTCGGCCTTCACCTTTGCCTTGTCATCCTTCTTCCCTTTCTCCCTGCGACGAGCCCTCCTCTGTTTCAGCGCGCCCTCGAAGTTAGCGAGTCCCTCCGCCCCAACCACCCCTTCTAAATCTGCCTCGATGAACACGACGTCCGTACCTTCTGGGAAGTGGGAGAGATACTTCCACCGTTTCCGTAGGTCGTCATTCACCGTCCCCTCCGAATGTGCCTCCACCCGAACGGTGATGACGTCCGGGAAAGCGGGGTAGCTGTTGAAGTGGAATAGGAGGATCTTGATGTCCAGAGGGTGTAGGAAGATCGGTAATCCCGACGCTGCCTGGTAGTAATAGTATGTTTGCGTAGAAGGGGGTGGAGGGTTCACGTTTCTTCGTTGGCGCGGATTACGACCCGGTGTCTGCGAAGAACCATGCAGTCCACCCTGCGGCCGAACGGCACTCGAGACTTGTGACGACAAAAAGGCGTGGGGAACGTCTTCTCGATTGTCTGGTGTGTTGTTCTCCCTCCGTCGGGAGGCAGCCTTCCGCAACTTGTCCTGTCCCAGCTTCTGTTGAGTCGACACAACCTTCTCTATGGCTTCCTTTAGAGGCTCGCTCTCGAGGGCGGCAGCCTTTGCATGCTGGTGTCGCAGTTTCTCCTCCGCGATATCTACAAAAACGAGGGCGAGCTCATCGCCGAGACTGAGGACTACATGCCTTTCAGCAGCGATCTCTTCCAAGTCTTGCGACAGATCCGCCATGAGCTGGTCCGGCGTTGCCAGCATGAATTTCGCGAATTCAAAAACGTCAGGGAGGAAGTGGAAGGGTGCCTGGTGTGGTGGCATAAGGTCCGATGGCCAGGTGGCAGACCGAGGCAATGCCAATGTCGTTATTTTTGGACGTTGCATCAGTCGCATCCGAAGTGTGGATCCAGGGCTGAAGGTGTCTGTTTCACACATCGTTGCAGATGAGGAACTCTCCGCAACTTTCTCATCGGCCTCGTCAGTGAACGATGGTTCGTCGAGCCACTTGACAGCCCTCAGGTGCTTCTCGTTGACAGAATCATAGCACACAGGGCAGCGAACCCACTTGTTCTCCGCGGTCCCAAGGAGATGGAGGATGCACGGGAAGCAAAACACCTACACGAACTGTCAGACGAGAGAGAGGCTTGAGCGTCTTCGAGCACGCACATGTCCACATTTAGTCATCCTCGGTGCGGTGGGTGGAGCGAGGCAGATCGGACACGTAGTAAATCCCTCCTCCTGGGACACAGATTCACCCTTTGAACTGGCGGAGGCCATCGCAGAGGTACGCGGTATGATGACTTGAAGAATGTCATGCCATTGGAAGAAGCTTGACCGATCCGCTATAAATTCCCATCCGATAAGAGGGCGCTGATAGAAACGTACATGTCCGGGTCGGCAAAATGCACAGTATAGTCTCCAGTCGGATTCATAACAAAGCGGTACTGCGCGTTCACAAATCCTGTGGAATCGGAACGATGAGGTGATGTTAGTCGCATAGGACAGCGGCGTACTCACGTTCTTTATTCCACACTTGGTTGGAGTCATTACCCCTTCGGTTCCGTCTGGGCATAGTTTGTGGGCTCTGCCTGGGTGGTAGAGTGAAGTTGAGGAGATGGTTTAGTGACTGGGTGGAAGACCGATTGGGGGTCGGAGACGGGGTGATTAACCCTGACTTGTCGGTCGTGTTTGAAGTCCGATGGAGAGACATGTGGCGGGGGTACTATGTTACCGGTCTGAGAGTCGTCGGCGACGACGACCAGCAAGTGGAAATTGCTGGCCGTAAATTGTTGGGGGGTCTCCCTCTGTGATCCCATTCGCTTGCTTTTGGCTTCCACCTGACTCGTAAACACGTGACGTCCTCCCGTTCCGAGCGCCGAGCGTTGGAATTTAGCGCGCAAAATTCAATTCAACGACTTCAACGTCATGGCGAAGGGAAAGAGTGCTAATCCGGCGGACGCGTACCGTGAGTGGCACTCCATCTGGTCTTCTGCACACCGCTCACTTTTCCTCCAGGAAAGGCCCAGCGAAAGAAAGAAATCAAGAAGGCATGCTCTTTCCTGTTGGTAGGGTGCCTCCCATGCTGACGCGACCTCAAACAGTAGAACAAGGCAGAGAGGCAGAAGAATCGCGACTTTTCTTTGGTCAAGAAGGACACAACTGGTGCGTGCGGTGACCTCACGTCTGGCCTATCATTGATTGAATTCCTGTAGAGATTGAGGAGGAGATCGAACAGTTGGAAAAGAAAGAAACACCTTCAGCCACCGAACAGGCTCGCCTCAAAGAACTCAAAGCGGACCTTGACAAGGTAAATAAGAAGAAGGAAGAATGGGTAGAAGAGCATCCCGAACATCGGAAACTCGTCTTCAAGCCCAAACGGCGTCCTCAGGATGGGGAAACAAGACCACCGCTGCCAACTGGCCCGACCACCAGGAACCTTTTCAAAAAGAATGGTTTACCGCGTCACCCAGAACGCAGTGTCTATTATGATCCTGTTATGAATCCGTATGGCCTTCCACCTCCAGGAATGCCATACATGGAGAAACGTGGGTAATCGTCAGAAATCTCGCGTTCATGCGATACTCAAATGATACAGCATCACCCCCTGAAGGAAGCAGAGCTCAAGTGCAAGATGACTCGGGCACGCTTACTTTCCTGGTAGAGATTCCACCGACTTACCTGTGGTTTGATTCTAGATTCTGACGACGATATCGTCATGCCTGAGGGTCCTCCTCCTGGCGTCGAAGAGGAACATGTGGACAGCGATGATGATATCCCAATGCCAGAAGGTCCTCCTCCCGGCAAAGAGCAAGGTGTGTATGCTCCAACCGTACGATAGCTCCCATCTCATCCGTACCTAGTCTTTCCGCCCCCCCAGCTGCTACTTCCCCCTGCGATACCGTCCTACCCAATACCTCCAATGCCCTCGATGCCGCCGCCACCGCCCTCAAACGTTATTCCTCCCCCACCCCCAGGATTCCCAGGCATTCCCCCACCTCCAGGGTTCACCGTCCCGCAATATTCCACCCCAGGACTCCCCCCTCTCCCTCCTGGGTTCCCTCTCCCTCCAGGACCGTACAACAACATGCCCATTCCTATTCCCCCTCCTCCGCCTGGGTTCTTCCCCAGAAAACGACCTGGATCTGGTCAAGATCCGCTCTCGGGCATTCCGCATCGGACATTGCAGGGGCACCCGTCGTTACCACCGAAGCCTGGTTCTGCGAAGATCGACGCGGTTTCCGCTTCTGCGACGATATCCGCCGAACCTGAGCTTCGGGATCTAAAGAAGGAGAGTACCGCGTTCATGCCCACATCTGTCAAGAGGAAGAGAGCCACAGCGACCCCAAAGGTCAACGCCGCGCCTTCTGTTGAAACCACGGATGAAGTTGAGCCTGCTGCTCCTCGGCCTGACCTGCTCAGCACATTGCAGGGACAGTTCGGGCCTGTGCTTCCCGAGCCTGCTGCGAAGAAAGCTAAGACTGGGACGAAAGATGACTATACCAAGTTTGTCGAGGAGATGGGAGATATTCTATAGGTAGATATACTTGCAACCTTGTGGTAATCAGTTCGCGCATGCTCGTTCGAGTGAAGCGCCCTCGGCCCAGAGCCATAGATTGGATTCGGAACACTCCGCATTGATATCCGATCCACGTCGGACCCAGACTCGGGCAAGGCGAGGCTGGGGCGTGGTGGCTACTCTGCCTTATTGAGTTGGCCAACCCGCGATGTCCCAGATACGCCGTAACCTCCATGGTCTGGGGAATCAGTCTGCCTCCTCAGCCAGTCATCCTCCAACCCCGTCCTCTCCAGCGAAACGCGGGCTCGATTCTTCTCGTGCCCCTACTTCCCTACAGAAAGGCTCCCACGCCTCTGCCCACAGAGATATGGACCAAGATATTCGTTAACGTGTACTACGGTGACGACAACGTCGACCCTACCCCGAACGTCCGCCGTCGCGCAGAGCGGTACCGACGTGACTTATTGTTGATCTGCAATGCACTCACGGTGCGTTTGAATGACTATCTGACATCTTTTAGGCTGTTTGTTGATGGTCTCTTGAACACTTTTCCTCCGTTGGCCGGCCCCCGCAGAACATCGCCCTTCCCGTGTTTTACTCTCGCGTGTGGATACGGTCGCTTTGGCAATTGGACAAGTTCACAGCGAGGCTTCATGATGCCGATAAACAGTGGGATTCACTTCGGAGGATACCTTACTCGGTTCCAGGGCGATGGGTCCAAGACCTTGACCTGTCCAGCCTGGACTGTAGGCGTGTAGGCCTAGCTGTCGATGAGCTTTTGACAAGGCTATTCCCTCTCCTTCCATTCATGACCGCCTTCGTCCTGAACACCACCATAACATTGAGCAGGAGAGCTCTCGCCGCGTTGACCTTTAGAGACGGGTGCCAACACCTAAAGTCCCTTAAAGGAATCCAAGCGTTGATCACACACCCCACCAACCAGGCTCATTACCCCGCGTTGGAGGTGGACAATGACCCGCTGGTCCAGCTTGTCCGAAACTCACCTCATCTCGAGGAGATTGAAGTTCACGGTCCGGGTTTTGACTCCCTCGAAGCGGACTTTGCCTCCCAGTTTACGGATTCCCTCCCACCTGTTGAGGTAGAGGGGGAGGAACCGGTTCCCCAGGCGAACAATCCTCTGAACCTCAACCACCTCAAGAGTCTGTCCATGCTCTCAACCCACGCGTCACCTCTCATGTTTGCCCTTCTCTCATCCGAACTCCCTTCCTTACAGCGTCTAGCTGTAACACCCTACGACGACCTCCCATACCCTACGTCGCTCGTCTCCAACTTCATTCAGGTTCACGGATCAACCCTCCGCTCTTTACACTTCTATACTCCTAAGGATATATGGCCCACGATCTCCCACCCTTCCCCATCGGATGTATTGCTCACGTGTCCTAATCTGACCCACCTCTCGCTCGAGTTCCCCCTTCCAGAACTCAAGATCCCCCCGTTCCGTCACCCAAGTGACGCCCACCCTTTGCAAATACTTTCTATACCCCGGCCCAACCATAGCTGTTACCAATCCATCAGTACCGCGGTGTCTTCGCTCATAAACCTCCGAGTTGTGCGCACGCGTGACGTCAGGTGGTTACGACGAGGAATCACTTCCCAAGCAATGGAAACCGGTACACAAGGCGAAATGCGAGAGTGGAAGCGTAGATTAGCCTCGCGAGGTGTGAACCTCCTGGATGCGGACATGAACCGCGATGATGATTGTTCGTGATTGTAAGTATGTGTGTCTGAACTTGTTCGCCGTATGTTTCTGCTATAGTACCTCTGTCTCTTGCATGTGTGCTCAATTTTCTTGTTGTCCTGTTTGCTCGATGTGTTCACAATCTAGTAATTGATACTATCGTAGATCTTAATCTTAATTTAATATCCTGACTCTCCTCCGCATCAGGGTTGCGATGGTCGTGTCGCTATTTTACAATTTCATAAGCTTACAAGAAAAAACACTTGAAGTTGAACTCGGTTGCCCTCATGGCGACTGAGCCTAAGGGTTCCTTTTTGTAAAATTGCATGTCTGCAAACCCGCGTGGAGTCTGTGAAACAGCAATACAAGAGCGATGACCTTCACGCATCAAGTTGTTCTTCGTTTCTGATTCCTTCCCGAGAACGGGTGTGCGTTATTCCAGTGTAGACGTCTTGCCTGTTGAAATACACCGATGGGAGGACCGATCCAGGTACGAAGACGCTCTCGGGTCCGGATAGTACGAACGACACGTCCCGGGCTGTGTTCCAACTGGGACGCTCTCATTCCTAGGGTTATTCCTCCTGGGGGGGCACACAGAATGATTCTGAACCTGAACTTTATTCTGTAGACTGCGACAAAGGTGGGCGATTATCTCGTCACGAACATTTAAACCAAGAGCATTGGAAACGGCGCCGCACTCAAACAAACGTCGAAGTTTACCACAACACATGACCCCAGGAAAGAAGCGGTCTCGCAGACAATCCCGCATGCGGCAGCCGTCGCTGTGCCCTATGGAGACCTGGACAAGAAATCGTGAGGGCGCGCTACTGGTCGGGGGATCCTCGCCATACGATTCCTAGAACATGACGTATATTACGACCGTATGGTTTTTGCGTTCCCCTTTTTTTTCGCAGGGCGGGGCGATGAAAGAAGCTGCGGGACCCGGGACTTGCGGTTCGGCGATTATCAGCATTTGTGGCAAGACTCGCCCCAAGCACCGTGATCGCCGCCACGCACAGTGATGCCACAACGATGCTTAGCCTCCCCCACAAGTGTACCTGCCAGACAGCAGATGGGCAAGCGAGGATAACGGGCCCAGGTACGTCCTCTCAAGTGACCGATCAATGTTGTCACCCGCAACAACCTCGCACGATCGTGGCGTCGATGCGGCAGGGGTGTCCTGCTGGTTTACGGCCTTAAAAATATCAGAGGGCCGCGGATGCGGTGAGGGGTTTAACCCCCGCTCGAGCGGCCTCAGAACTACAGACTCCTTGGCCGGCAGTCTCGAAGCGCAATGAATAGCCGTAACCTCGCAGCAGCTGCCGGTTTGTCCTTGTCCATCAGGGGTTTTTCCGAACGAGCTGGGGTGAAGAAATGAGTTCATTGGGGGCCACACGCTCACAGCAAGTCGGTTAATAAGTAGGGCGGAACATGAACTGGAAGCTGTACTGCTTGGTGTCTGGGTCCCAGTGCGACCAATTCCAATATCCTGCATCATCAGATTCATCCTCGATCTCCCGTGCAGGGATCCTAAACGCGATGGTCTCATATGGCTCAGCGGCGACCTGTGGTACATCGGTCAGCCTTTGTACCACACCAACAGAAGATACTTACAATGAGATACTGGTAGTTTTTGTTTGGCGGTTCGCGTTTTTGCTCCCAAGCACTCATGAACCTCCGCCGAGGAGCAACGTCGCTCTTTACCTGTGGCAAATGCACCTGCACCATCATACCTTCCTTTCCGGTATCTCTATCCCGAACCTTTGTGACTCGGTACCCCGGCCTTCCTATTTTCAAGAAAACCTTGCGGTGGACGGAGGATTGAGGCGGAGCGACGGCGAGCTGGTTTTCCTTCATGTCGCGAGCCGCACGCCGTGCGAGATTCGTCTGGTGCTTCTTACCTTGCGTATGCGCAAGGTACGAGCCCTCGTTTGTGTGGAGTGTGAGACAGAGACGACATTCTAATGACCCGAGGTGGTTGCGGAGGATGTATGGGTCCTAAGAACTCGAGATATCTTAGCTCCACCCACGGGGTCGCGTAATCGCGGACTCACCTTGGCCAAGTCGATAGTCTCGAGAGCCAACTTCCTTAGACGTTCTCTCCTATCCACGTTGGTCTCCGAGGCACCAGCAACGCCCCCACCGCCGAACTTCGAACCGACTCGATTCTAGAGGACACCCGCGTTAGCACACGTCTCGGTGAGTCGCGTTGTCCCATGACATACCTGATAATCTAACGTGTACGCAATTTAGAGTTATGTCTTTGAGCCCGACGAAATAAACTCACCCATGGTGACTGGTTTGCGGTTTGAGGAGAAAGGAGATGACAAGGAGCGTCAGAATGTCCCACGATCACAACGCCAGGAACAAATGCTCGAATTTTTCGTGATCGAACTCCTCAACTTTTGACTTTCTTGCGTCCGCCCCACACCTTCGGCCGTACCGCCATGACAAAGACGACCAAACGGACACTCGAGGATGCTGGTGAAGCCGGCTCACCCAAAAAGATCAAGCTGGCTTCAAAACCAGAGAAGAAACGCAGACCCGGGGCCGCCCAAGTGCCCGTTCGGACCCCATCTGGTCCGAGCAACGAGGTGGATTTTCCTCGTGGCGGCGGAACATCCTTCACCCCTGCAGAGGTAAAAAGTATTCGTGCCGAGGCACAACGTGAAGCGAACAAGGATATTTTCAAGGTATGAGTTCAGCATATACTCTGAATGACATCCGCTTATTGAGTTATCTACGGACACAGGAAGCGGAGCCGCCAAGAGTTAAATCCAAGAAGCGAAAGTCTCATTCCGGGGACTCCGGCGCAAATGGAGACAACGAGAGAAAGTCTGGCGGCAGAATCGAGCATTTGAACTACAAGGTGCGAATTTGCCAGATCGGTGTTTAATAGTATGGCTAAAGGACCGTTATAGCGTGTTATTGTAGGCATGAAGATTCTGTGTCAAATAGTTTTCGTGGAGCCGCTGTCTCTCGTCGTGTCGCTGCCAAACCAACTCTTCGGCCATATCCCAATCACTCAAATATCTTCGGAGTTTACGACGCTTCTTGAGAGGATCGACGAAAGTGTGGGTGAAGAGGAAGAGGAAGAGGAGGGTGAAGACACACCAAAACAACAACACAAAATCCCAGACCTCGTGGGTATCTTTAGGCCTGGCCAATACCTGAGAGCTGTTGTGACAGAAGTGCACGCTCCAGGTACCACAGACAACTTCGGCCCCGGCCGACCAAAAGACGATAGTCAGAGGGTGAGCCGAAGGGTGGAGCTGAGCGTTGAGCCACATGAGGTGAATGGTGGGATTGCCGTGAAAGACCTCACCTTTGGCTTCGTAAGTCTGACCACCCGGTGTACGTCCGTATCAACTTAAAGAACCGTGAAGGCGCTGTCAGCAGCCATTAAGAGCGTTGAGGACCACGGGTACGTCCTCAACACTGGGATTCCGGACGTCTCTGGGTTTTTGTCATTCAAGGAAACCGAGAAGATAACCGAAGTGAGGTATCGAGTTGGTCAGCTCGTGGATGTTTATGTCACGAAGCTTTCCAGCAATCGAAGAACATGTAACTTCGGCGCCGACCCCAAGAAATTCGTCTCGAATTCAGTGAGCGACTTGCAACTGTATTCTATCGTCCGTTAACTCCCATACAGATGACTGAAGTTTCAAATGTCACTTCCGTGCTGCCGGGAGCTTTGGTTCAATCCCTTGTTACAACCACCTCAGACCACGGGCTTAGGTTGCAGGTTCTGGGGTATTTCGATGGTACAATCGACCTTCACCACCTTCCCACGAGAGATCCCTCGGCAAAGTACAAAGTTGGACAAAAGGTCAAGGCGAGGGTCCTCTACGAACTTCCGGCTGCCTCTCCCCCGAAATTCGCACTATCTCTAGCGGATCATGTCCTGACCTTGCAGACTAAACAAGTGGAAGGCTCACGCATCTCAGAATTGTATCCAATCGGGACGATCCTGGACAGTGTGAAGGTCGTCGGTGTTGAGGGTGAACATGGGGTGACCGTGGAGATTACGCCTGACGTTACCGGATTCGTCCATGTTGGTGTTTAACGTCTATCAGCTAACTGGCCTTTTCTCTAACAGTTCGATAGATATCCCACGTCTCCGACCAACACGTTCCCGCGCTGGCAGAAAACTCAGGGCATTGGAAACTCGGAACGATCCACCGGGCTCGCGTGACAGGATATTTTGCGCTCGACGGTTACCTTCAGTTATCTCTCAGGCTGTCGGTCCTCGAGAAGAGGTTCTTGCAAGTTTCTGATGTCACAGTGGGGGAGGTGGTCAAGGGGACGATCAAGAAGCTTGCCGAGTCTGCTTTGTTCGTTTCCTTATCTGGAAATGTAGACGGTGTCGTCTGGCCCATTCATTTTGCAGATATTCCCCTGAAGCATCCTCAGAAGAGATTTAAGCCGGGCGGTTCTATCAAGTGTCGAGTGCGCAGATTTTTTTTTCGTCGACTGACACCGCCTTTCTGATCTTCCCTGTAGATTCTCGTCGTCGATCCCTCGCGGGCTCGAATAATCCTGACAGCCAAACGCACGTTGGTGGAGTCCGAACTCCCAATCGTCACCAAATCAGAAGACGCGAAGGTCGGCCTGGTGACGCACGCGGTCGTTAGCAAGGTCTTCGAGAAGCACCTTCAGGTCGAGTTCTATAATGGCGTAAAGGGTGTTGTCCTTCACAGGGAAGCTAGGTGAGTCGGATAGGAATCTCCGATCCCGTATTAATTCACGAACGACTTCTAGCGAGGGCATGGTTGGAGCGTTGACGGAGGTATTCAAGCCAGGGAAGCCGGTTCTTGTCCGGATTCTTTCCAATGACAAGGAGAAATGCCGTATCCTTGCGAGCATCCGGCAGGCCACAACCAACACAACGCCTCCCGATATCAGCGGTGTGGAGGTCGGCGACTCAGTTCAGGGCACAATCAGCGACGTCCATAAGGTCAACGTGCTGCTCAACCTCGAATCAAGTAACGTCCGGGCTCTGCTCTCACTCAAGAACCTGGCGAATCGCAGAGGCTCTGCCGTCGCGCAATTACGGGCGAACCTGAAAACTGGAGAGAAGCTGGATGACCTTTTGGTCGTTTCGAGGAACGCGGAGCAAGGGTTCGTGATCGTCGCCAACAAACCGACAGCGAAGCCCGCTCTAGGTGCCGTCTCGATGGATACGGTTCAGGTGGGCCAAATCGTTGGTGGTAGGGTCGTCAGACATGACAGGCGAGGCGCCCTCATGAAATTCAACGGTCGGATTACCGGGTCTCTACATCCAACGGACACCTCAGACGACTACGGGGCTGGTTCACCTTTCCCGAACGTCGACTCGGTTCTCAAGGCCGCCGTCATCGCTGTTGACCGGGAGAAAAAGCATCTAACCCTCTCGACCCGGAGATCGCAGACGGAGCCATCCGAGTCCCATATAGTTGTGGATCCAGAAATCACCTCGGTTGAGGATCTCAAACCTGGCGCATTTGTTCGTGGCTTCATCAAGAGTGTGGCGGAGTATGGTTTATTCGTCTCGATCGGGCGGGATCTGGACGCTAGAGTACAAATCAAGGAGCTTTTCGATGAGGTCGGTCTACCGCGCAAGACTAGGACCCCCCTGGCTAATGACAGTTCTGTGGATAGTACGTGAAAGAATGGAAACCAAGATTCCAGACGAACCAACTCGTCAAGGGCAAGATCCTCAGGTAAGGTAAATTGTCTAGAGGTTACACTGGCAGCTGATACAGGTGATAGTGTGGACAAGGAAAACCGCAAGATCGAGATGTCCTTCCGCACCGGATCCGGTAGCACGGGCAAGGCCTCCCTGCTGAGTTTGCGTGACTTCCAAGAGGGTCAGACAGTCCACGGTCACGTAAAGAAAGTCGAGGACTACGGCCTTTTTATCGAACTGGACGATAGTAAGGTTTCTGGGTTGTGTCACAAATCAGAGGTAAGCAGGCACCCACGAGTTTGAATTTGACGCTGATGTCAGTTCAGCTATCAGACAACAAGGCTGCCGACGTCAAGCTTGCCCTACGTAGCTTCCGGGAGGGGGATCGTGTCAAGGCTTTCATCACCGCCATTGATCTGGAGAAGAAGCGAATATCGTTTGGTCTCAAACCATCTTACTTTTGTGACAGCGGCAACTCCGATTCCGAAGTTGAGGGCTCAGATGGGGAGTCTGAACCGGAGGCTCTCGGAGTTGTCGCAGCCGAGGACGAGGATGCCGAGATGTCGGATGCGCAGGAGGAACCGGAGCCCGAGTCCTCTGGCGACGAAGGAGAGGAGGAGGAGGAACCGATGGAGGTAGATTCAGAACCACAGTTCGCTCCCATCGAACCCATGGCCAGTACGAGCAAATCCCCCGCCGTGACTCTCGACGTGAAAGGGGGTTTTAAGTGGACAGAAGAACCGGATGAAGACGAGATCAGTGCCGGTTCTTCGTCTGACTCCTCCGAGGACGAGAAAAATGGGAAAAGGAAGAAACGGAAGAGAAAGCAGGTCGAACTCGATCTCACGGGAGACATGCACACTAGGACGCCAGAGTCCAACGCGGATTTCGAACGACTGCTGTTGGGTTCCCCAAACTCGTCTTATCTGTGGATTCAGTACATGTCGTTCCAGATCCAGCTGTCCGAGATAGAGAGGGCACGTGAGGTCGCTAAACGAGCCCTCCAGGCGATCAATTTCCGAGAAGAGCAGGAGAGGCTGAATGTTTGGGTCGCGCTCTTGAACTTGGAAAATATCTATGGGACGGAACAGACGGTCGAGGATACCTTCAAGGATGCCGTGCGGCGTAACGATGCCAAGACGGTTTATCTGGGTCTCACGACGATATTTGAACAGAGCGAAAAGTTCGACGTGGGCATCTTTTTTTGTAAGGTATTTGTCTGTCGTCGCGTTGCTGACCTTTCCAACAGAAAGCCGAGGAACAATACAAGAAGACGGTCAAGAAGTTCGGCCGCAGCTCGAAGGTTTGGACCGGGTTTGGCGAATTCTACCTAAACCGAGGCCAGTTAGAACAGTCGAGGCTGCTCTTGCCACGAAGTCTACAGAGCTTGGAGAAGCATAAACGTAGGTTTAGGGTTGTTTCAATGCGGGCGCCGAATCCCACTGAGCCCGAACATCCACCATAGATTTGAAAACCATTTCGAAATTCGCTCAGCTCGAATACAAGTTCGGCGACCCGGAACGCGGAAAAACGATTTTCGAGGGCATCGTGGACTCGCATCCAAAACGCTGGGACCTGTGGTCGGTCTACCTCGATATGACAGCGTCACAAGACGACGTTACGGGCGTCAGATCCCTCTTCGATCGTGTTTTCGCTCACAAGATGACAAGTCACAAAGCCAAGTGAGTGCTTTGCCAGTATTTATATACTATTTATGCTAAGTGTAAACCGGAAATGGGATGGAAAACTGTGCATATAGGTCATTCTTCAAGAAATGGCTGGATTTGGAGAAGAGGCGAGGGGACGAAGAGGGGGTCGAAGCGGTAAAGCAGAAAGCGATCGAATGGACACAGAAGGCTGTAAATCCGTGAAATATCAATGGGGAAGGGGCTACAGCTAGAGGTGCCGCTCACAGATGAATATTTACATAACATTTCGGTTGCGCGAGGAGACCAGCAAAGCATGAACAGAAGATAATTACGAGCTAAAGACTACGATTGATGACAAGGAAAGCCAAATGAGTGTAGAAAATCCTCTGATCGAGACAGAAGATGGATGAGGGAAACGAACGGCTAAGGGGGAGGGGGGAGGGTATCGAAGTGAATACCGACATAAGCGAATGGAATAAATAGGGTGTAAAGAGGAAAAAGTAATTAGATGCGCAGCCTTGACCTCTGGTCCGTTGATTCGAGTTCGCTCACGGGCCTACGAGTGCTCATGGAACTCGCCAGCTGTCTTTGCCAGTCATCCAGCTCGCTCGACAGGTGCTCAAAGGCTATGGCGTTCTCCGAGCTTGAGGTACTAGCCCTGCCTTCGGAAACGCCGGAAATTGGCCGGCCCCCGAAAGTCGGTTGGTCGACCTCAAGAAGAAGTCCAATCTTATGCGAAAGTTGTTCGTTCTCTCGCTTAAGTCGGGTGTTTTCGCTGCTGACCTGCTCCAAGAAGCTCTCGTCGTGGCTACCGCGCGTGATGACAAGAGAGTTTTGAAGTCGTTCGACATCTTGCTCCAATTCCTCAATGCGTGAGAAGCGTTCGTCGGATTCGCGTTGAGAAGCAACGAGGTTGTCGCGCATGTTCTCCAAGTCTCGCTCCAGGGAATCGACGCGAACGCGGAGGTCCTTGTTCTCGCTGTTGTAACGCTGGGTTTGTCGTTGTGAGTCCACGAGCTGGCTGCGTAACCCTTCTGTGACGTCATCGGAGGATGATGGGGTGGAGCGTCCATTGAGGCGGGCGCCAGAATTTCCGCGGAGAGTTTCTAATTCGCTTTGAAGGCTGGAGTTGTGGTTCTTCTGTTTCGTAAGCTCTTCCTTCATCTTGCGCATCATCTTCTCGGTTCCCCTGTGGTAACGTCAGATCTACCCCAGTAGTTGTAGAGAATAGAGTCAGCGTACTTCACATAGTGAACAGCGAGCTGGTAGTCCTCCTCGAGTTGACGCAGACGTTCCTTGTACGAACGCTCGGTCTCCTCAAGCCTCTGGTCATACTCTACGGCATCACCGACGCCGTTGAGAGCGCGGGAGGAACCACCCTGGGCCTTGATTTTCTCAACCTCCTCCGCAAGACTCTCCGCGCGCAGTTCAGCCTGTTGTTTCTGGTTAATAGCAGCGCTGAGGTCCCTCTCGGCACGCTCCTGCAACTTGGACCGTTCCGCAAGCTTGCTCTCCAACTGGGCGACACGGGAAGACGAATCCCCCGCTTTGGAGCTCAGCTCGTCGGTGTCAGGAGCCAATCCGTTCTCGGCGAGGTAGTTACGAAGCATGCCTAATCGCACCTCCGCGTCCGAAGTCTCCTTCACCTTGTCCTTGAGTTCGGACTCCTTGACGATGAGCTCCTTCCGCAGACGGCCGCTGTCTCCAAGAGCGTTCGAGAGTTGGGTGCGCAGGCCAGTGATCTGAGACCTCAACGACAGCTGCTCAGTCTCTCCCTCTCTCGCAAGCTGTCGCTGGGTCGTCAATTCTACTCCAGCTTCGTCCAATCGAACAGTAGCGTCCCTGAGCATCTTCCTGATCTGGCCGACCTCCATCTCCATCGCTGCGACCTTCTCAGCATGGCCCCTGACGATTCGCTCTTCGTCCGTCTTGAGATCCCGATGGGAATCCAAGAGTTCTCCGAGAGAGCCGGTGGTCAGAGCTCTGAAGGCGTCAGCCTCTTCACGGGACTGCGCCCATGAATCCTCCACATTAGCCAACCTCGCCCTCAGCGTCTCGATCTCGCTTGTCTTCGCCTCGAGCTCTCCCTTTATCCCGGCCAGTTCACCCTCGAGCTGCGCGGAACAGTCCCGTGATTCCTTGTACTTTGCATCAACCTCCTCTGCGCGTGTAGAGGCGGACTGTAGGGCAACTCGGGCCTGGTCCAACGCCCGGACGTGTTGCTCTTTCGAGACTGAGAGTCCTTCAACCTGAGATTGATTGTTGGTAAGCTCGGCCTCCTTCTGCTCAAGTTGAGAGGTCAGGCTAAGGAGTCGGTCGGCGTGTTCTCTGAGAGCAGCTTCCAACAGTATGTGTCTGTCCTGGAGGTCGGCGTGCTCCCTCAGCTTCTCTTCGTGCGAATCCTCGAGAAGGTCTGCCCGCTTCGAAGCATCGACGGCCCTAGCCTCGGCTTGTTCCAAGAGGGTGGTGGTGAGAGCTAATGAGTCGCTGAGTTCACCGATCTTCCTATCTTTCTCAGCACGCTCGGTCAGCATCGATGACAGCTGTCGCTCGAGGATTACGAGACGGTCACGTTCAACCCGGGCCAACTCTTCGGGGGCGGCGGCCTCAAGAGCAGCAACCTTGGCACGGTAGTACGCAGCCTCTTGGATAGCGCTCATCTTCATCCTTTCAGCCTCTTGGAGTCTCTCGGAAGCTGACTGCGCCTGCTCGACAATTGTAGTCTATATTAAATTCATTTCAGCGAACGTTCTCTTCGCCTTCGGGACCGAGTCGGACGCAAGAGATATGAAACGCACCTGGATAGCCGCACGCATGTGCTTAAGATTCATGATCATCTCCACAACCCTTTTTGTCTCTCCCTGATCGGCATTAGCGAAGTCCAAAACCAAGTCCTCTGGTGGGTCCTGCGCATCGGCGTAAACAAATCCAGACCTAGAAGCCCTGACGAGGGCGGCCTTCAGCCAGGCCTCACGCTTCCTCATGTCTTCAACACCGGAAGCACTCGGAGAGGGGCTGTCGTGGGTGTGACCGTTCGGCTGGGAAGTGGGGGTTCCGGGTGAACCATTTGTTCTGCTAGTGTAGAAGGCGTCTGTCGGAGGTTTGCTCCGATCAACCGGGGGGGAAACGCTCCTTGTGGCCAAGCTGGGGTCCCCGCCTCCCGAAGCCGACATGACAATGCTAGTCATGCTGGCCAGCTGGTCATCTCCGAAGCCTGGTCGTTGTACAGGTGAGACGGTTCGGGAAGTACCACCAGTTCCGGCGTAGATTGGACTCCTCGCTCGCTGTTCTGGGGACACGGAACGCTCCGGAGCACTGTTCACGTCGCTCACGTCGCTATCTTCATCCTCACGCTTGGGCCGCACGGGGGCCTTGCCTTTCTCCGTGCTTGTATATTGACCCGGAAGGGCGTCATTCGTTTTCGGAGTAGTAGTCGTCGGGGAAATTGTACGTCTGAGGGTTTCCGGGTCCGGGCCGGGCTGAACGGGTGATACGGATTGGACCCCAGGCTCGGACTGGACCAGCGAACCCTGGGTGCCTGGCCGGTTGGACTGAGGGTTCGCGGCGGTGACTGAAGTCTTCCTGGTATTGTTGGTACCATTTGGGACGGTCTGTTGCGGGACTTTGTTCGAATCCGGGTACTTGATGTGTTCTGTAGAGACGGGGCGGCGCACGAGACGATAGAGAGATCCGAACATCAGTCAGAAGAACACACAAGAGCAAGGTGGTGAATGAAATACGAACTCGTGTCCAACACATGCACCATCGTCGGATCCTCTGGTCTGGCAGGATTCATAAACTCCGCCCCGAGACCTCCAAGCACGAAGACGCGGGGGCCCATGGATGCCATGGCATGTCCCGAACGGGGACTAGGCGCCGGTCCCATGTTTTGGAACATATACCATCTTTGGTCTAAAACGCAAAGCGGCGGACGATTCCGCCAACAAATGATCAGTTCTCGGTCCCTTCTGATGAACCGAAGGACTATATCTCCGTTGTATGGGATACGCACTTGATATCTTGAACGCGCCTAGGTCACCCAGGTCCTTTCCGTCAACACCCCTTCCACCGTACACGTAGACAACATCGTCCACTAGCGCCGCGGAATGGCCCTCCCGCGGTGATGGGATAAAACCGATGCAATGAAGCTCTGCCCATGTGCGGGACATCGTGTCGTATGTCCAAGTGTCATTATAGTGGTATTGGGAATCCGTTCCACCGAAGCTAATCGTTCCACTTGAGCAACACAATGGACAGGGGTGTAGGAACAAATTACGCACACGACGAGCCTGTCCCCATGCGAAACCATGACGTGACCCGTACGATGGGATGGACGTGGGGAGCTGGCAACGGGTTCGATAAGCTCCCAAACCGCCTTGGTCCTCACTAGGAAAAAAACCCGGTCAAAAACCCGGCGGACATGGTAGGGAACGAGAATTACAGGAGTTGAGGTCAAAAGACCAAAGATCGTTGAGGAACTCTCCATCGACTTGACCACCGAACACGTAGAATTTGGAACCGATCATACAAACAGAATGGCCATATCGACCTCGGGGGCCGGGTCCTTGAACACCCACGCGTGTCCATTCCCGGGAGGCTGTGTAACGAGACAATTGAGTATGGACAATTGAGCCTGTTACATTTGAGTCAGCTTACAGAGGTTGAGCAGGTACAGTCCATCGTCATGAGAATCCCCAGGCCCGGACCTATTGTTCGTTTTGGTATCGCCGCCCCAGACGATGAGTACGCTTCCCACTAGAGCGCTCGCATGGCCGACGCGGGGAGAAGGAATCTCCCCAGTGGTTTGCAACATAGTAGCGGACAGCTCTCGTGTGGAGATGAGGTAGACGTCGTTCCGGACTTGCTCGCGAACGAGACCACCAAACAGGAAAAGTTCGCCGGAGGCAGTCGCAGTGGAGGGGAGGGCATGCCCATATCTTGGGAATGGCGACGGAGATGGGGTCTGGGGCGGGGCAATTCCGGGCCTCGGAAGAGTGACTGGAGGGTTTAAATTGAGTTTGCGCTGCGACCAAGGGTAGGTTGGCTGGCGAGGCTGTTGTGGCTGCTGTTGTTGCTGTTGAGGGCCGGTAGTGACTGGGCTTACGCCTCTTGGTTGCTGCTGCGGTTGGGGAGGTTGCATGGGGCCCATTCGCTGTGCGACATTAGAGTTGCCTGTGCCCGAGGATGATGGAGGAGAGCTGTTAGGAAAGCCTCTGTGTGTACGGAAAACAAGTACATGATAAGTTGGAAGAGCGGCGGGGGATGGCAAGAAAGACGGACTTGTCGTAACTCGACTGTTTGGCGACCTGCTGTGGAGGCTGCTGTGAGCTGGCTCCGGCCTGTTGAAGGGCTTGGGAGGGAGACTGGACGATGTTCACATTGTTTGAGGGCTGGTTTTGGTGCTTCTTCCTGGAGAAGAAGGACATCCTCCGCGACTTTAAGCCCAAAAACGGCGGTATGGTGGATGGAGGGGGGGGATTACGGGGGGGATGGGGTCCGTATTGTCGGTTCCGCTGGCTACTGTCGGGCGGGAAGCGGGTTGGACGCGAGCGGACGATGGGTGAAGTTGGAAAGAAGTTTAAACTCACCCACAGTCGAGGATTGACCGGCAGACACCGAAGATTATTTTAGCTAGAATTTACCGCCCGTGAGAGAGACGGAGGGCAGATAAAAAAAAAGGAAAAAAGAAAGAAATAAAACAAGGGACGGAGAGAGGAAGTAGGGGGGGACGACGAGCACACAAAGCTCCCGGTCGGTCAATCTGTGCTGAGACGCTGATGGATGTGCGACCGGAACGATGGTCATCAACGATATCCGGACAGCCTGTCTGGTAATATATGTGTCTAACTACAAATTCCAGCTGACAATATCCCCTTCCTCCTCGCTCGCGTGGTCTCGCTTTCGGTGGGCCATGACCCGCTCTTTGGACGGAAACAGTCGATTGCAGCCTGTAGACACCCATATCACCCATCCCCGCCTCTCCCATCCCAATCGGACAACTCACCGTCCAGTGTGCATATAAAGATCTTCGTCCTAAACGAGAGAGTACCATGTGGTCAGCAAAATATTATCCAACTTTCTCCTTTTTTGCACGTACTCTTCGGGATTGGTGACCCTGGCGATGCCGGGTTTGAGCTGCTGGGGTGTCGTCGTCTCTGCTCCACGTTCAGAACGCGTCGATTTCATTGGAAACCGTCCACTGACCGTCTTGCAAGGCTGGCCTCGCCTTGAGAACCGACGGAAGGATGTTAGAGATATCAGACGGCATGATGGTGTACCTCCGTTTCTCGATCGACTGTGCTTCGCTCCGATTCCCGTCATACATGCGCTCATCCAACTCGATATGCCCCCGACCCCCGACCCTCAGCAGAGACAAGACATAAGTTCGAGGCTAGACTCGTTGGTCAAAGATTCTTCCGCAATGCCACCAAGGAGATTATCCATTGTCCGCGGGCAATCAGTCAGCGCTCCTGCCTCTCCAGTACCCCGATTGAAGCATCTCGCTGAAGATGCTCAGCAGCCCGCCTCCACCTCTCAGTCCTCATCTGGCCCATCCCCCCCAATCCTGCGCTGGTTTCGGACTCAGATATCTCTACCTCCACCCCCACCTCCATCTCGTCCTCAGAGCCCTCACTCTGCTGCATTATCAGAGGCCATGCACGACCATCTCCTTGCGGGACCAGAGCCCGTACACCTACCACCACAGTACCATGCCAACATCCGACCTCCCATGCTCAACGAACTCACGCGATCCACTCTCCCCATATCTTCATTGGCTGCCCCTCAACTGACCGACTCCCATGTCGATCGACTGGGACACCACACCCCGGACTCGTCGCGCCTATTGTTATCGAATAGGATCCCACCCTCTGCCCCAGCGAGAACGTCGCTCGATACCCTCCGCACCTTGTATACTAAAGCAATTCCAACCCATCAGCAAACTCGAAGCATAACCATTCCAACCCCGTTCCGCAATTGGTTCCAGGCTGAACCTGTCAAAGATAACGACGAACACAAATCAATTCTAACCGAGGAAGACCAACACGAGGATCCCGAGGCAGAGCGGGAGTACATTAGAAAGAAGTGCAAGTGCCCTCCCGACCTATTGCACCGTTTGTCTAGCGTTGAACGTCCTTCCAGATCTTTCTCCGAAGAACCCTGTTGTATTCTGCCATGGCCTTCTTGGCTTCGACTCTGTCACCATCGGACCAGCCATTGCTCCACTAGAGGTCACTCATTGGCGAGGGCTTAAGGAGGTCCTCCAGTCCAACGGAGTGGACGTCTTGATCACCCGCGTTCCCGCAACGAGCAGCCCGATCGACAGAGCGCTGGTGTTGGCCGAACGGATATCCGAAGTGTACCCTGGGAAGAAGATCCACCTGATTGGTTTGTCGCTCCCCGTTCTATGCTGTGATGGCTTATGTATTTACATCCAGACCTTCGTCTGGCACACAGGTCACAGTATGGTGAGTTTCCATTCTTCCGATGCCGTGACCATCCGGGCTCAATAACACATTAGGGCGGTCTGGACTGTCGATACCTTGCAACACACTTGGTCGACAGAAACTTTTCTATTCTGTCAGTAACAACAATCGCAACGCCCCACCGAGGCTCCGCATTTGCGGACTACTTCCTCGAGACAATTGGTCAAACCCGACTCCCACAGGTCCTCTCCCTGTTGGACATGCTGCCCAACGGTGGCGGAGATGGCAAGGCGTTCGAGTTCCTTACGACGGAGAACATGAAGAAGTTTAACGAGGGCACACCCGATGTCGAGGGTGTGAAATACTTCAGCTACGGAGCAGAGTACGAGCCTGGGTTGATTGACACTTGGAAGTACGGCTTTCCACTGAATGCTTCTTGTCCGTTGATGACTGAGCCACGTATTAGGTTTCCACATTCGGTGGTGTTAGAGAAGGAAGGCCCGAACGATGGATTGGTATCCATACTCTCTGCTCGTTGGGTAGCTACTCCCTCTCACTCTATGTCTGGCATCTTCTCACTGAAGGCAACAGGGCACATACCTCGGCACACTCGAACACGTCAACCACCTCGATCTCGTGGGTTGGATCAGCACCACTCGGTACAAATGGGCCGAACTCATGGGTAACGAGATCAAGTTCAAACCCGCCACGTTTTATTTGGGAATCGTGGATCACCTCGCGAAAGCGGTGGAGGGATTGAAACCGGAAGATATGGATTCGGAAAGAAGTGATCAGGACGCCAAACGTGGTCACGGGGAGATACGAGATGGAGCGTCCCAGAGGGTGGCCCTGGTTGAGATGGAGCATGTTACTGCAACCGTGGAGGAGAGTGTGATGAAACTTCCTCCCACCAAGCTTCCTCCTTCGAGCGAACCCAGTGACAAGGGGAAGGATGGGGATGTGGGCCCAGTCCTAAGCTCGGGTTCCCTGGGACCCACGGTCTCTTCCAATCATAACAAGGCAACCGACGCGCGTTTTCCCACCATCCTGGACGTCTCAACACCCACCCCCTCGACGAGCAAAGAGGCTGACTCCCACAGTCCCCCACCCCAACAACAATTGCGAGATTCGAAATCCAAGGATCCCCGTCCCATTCCTACACATGAAGTCTTACAATGACGAACGATAATGACCCCCTCCACCCCATCATCCATACGTTACCTAATATCCTCATCGCTTATAGACCTGTTGACTCCACCCTTCGAGGGAGAATTTGGACAAGAAACGGGGTTATTAGTTCCAGAGATACAAATACAACATACTGTATCTAAGAAATGATCGGGTGGTGGGCAACTTGTAGCACAACGATGAAGAGAAAGTAAAGGATGACCTGTCACCCCACAGAATCCGCCCCAGGTCCCTATCAGGACAAACGTCAAACCTCGGATTCTCATTTTCACGCGCGGACAGAGGTACTGCGGGGTTTCGCGGTGTTTGCAAACCTGACGCTACCGGCAGGTCGGATCGTGCTCGGTGGTGGACCGCCATGAGATCCGGGGGCCGGAGCTGGAGCCGGAGGCAGTGCAGGGGTATTCAACGCAAAGTTGTCGATCGAAACACCTATAACATAAACCGTTAACGCCTGAAAAAATTCGCACCGAGCAGAGAAGGGGGCACTCACTCTTGGTGGCGTTTGCCACCTTGTAGATCCCAATCAGGCGGTGGCTAACCTCAAACATGTCATTTCTGAGTGACCGGTCGATCAGCGGCGGTGGTGGAGAGGAAAGTGTGGATGAGGCGATGAGGGAAGTCGAATCGTTAGATCGTCAGCAGAAGGGGGGATGTAGGGCTCGCACCTGAGGGAAATGATGATGAACTGCGCGTTCTTGGTTCTGTCCTTGATGTAGTTCGCGACGATAGACACGTTCCTGAAATCCAACGCAGCATCGATCTCGTCCATGAAGTACAACGGGGTAGGCTTGGTGTGAAAATCCGATTTCAATCTGAGAGCATATAAATCGAGTTGAGGTTCTCGCTCACCTTGTAGGCGTGAAGAGCGAACACCAGAGCAAGAGAACTTAGAGTCTTCTCTCCACCAGACAGGTTGGAAATATTCCTCCAGCTCTTCTTCGGTGGCATGACGCTGAAGATGATACCTTCCGAGAAGGGATCCATGCTGTCAACTAACTCAAGTTCCGCGTTTCCTCCGAGAGTGATCATCTGTTTTCAACGATGTCAGGCACCAAATGGAAAGCGAGGGTCGTGGAAGTCACAAACCTGGTACATCTCCTTAAGCTTGAACGAAATAGCCGTGAACCCAGCCATGAACTCATCCAACCTCTGTTTCCTCAGCTGATCGTAGTGTTGTTTCTGAGCGTCTCGCTGTTTGGTTGTGTCATCAGCTTCCTGTATCCGTCTTGTCCACTCTTCCTCTCGCTTCCTGTACTCCTTAAGGACCCCGAGGTTGGGCTTGGCCTTCTGGAGCTTTTCTATTGAAAGAGAGGTGTCAATAGAGTGTATCCCATGCTACAACGCACACACCGTCAAGCAATTGAACATCAGCGTGAAGTTGGTCCGACTTAAGTAACTTCAGCTCGTCTTCGAGATAGATATGCAATTCATTGGCGTCCTTGGATCTCTTCCTGCTGGTACCAGGCTCGGCCTTGACCTCAGACTTGACTTCGCCCTCTTTCTTGACTTGCTCTTCTCCCTCCTCTTCGGGCTCCTCTTCTTCATTATCGTCGTCGTCGTCGTCGTCACTATCGTAGTTGGGGATCAGCGGTGGTCATGGGTGTAGGGGAGGGACGGCTGACTCACTCGATATGCTCGAGCTTGAGTTTGTCGTGCTCGCTGCTCCAGTGATCAATACGCTCCTGGTTGTCTTTCGCTTCCGCTTCAAGCTTCTGGAGCTTCTGGGTGAAGGCCAGCTGAGAGGGAAACGACTCAGCATGTTGTTCTTGTACCCAGCGCATCGACTCACCTCCTTCTTTTTGAAACTCCTGATCTTCTCCGACACATCGTCCAACTTGCTCTTGACTTCATCGAGTTTCGTTTTGGAATTCTCCTCTTGAGTCTTGGCATCTTCAACGTTCTCATTGATCTCCTGAACAGCTTGTGCACATTGCGCCATCTCCCGGTCCAGCTCTTCCAGGTCGGCCTCCGCCTCAGACAAGGCATCCTTGTTGGCCTGGATGCTCTTTGCGAGTTTGACGACGTCCTTCTCGGCTTTGGCTTTGGCAACCTCGGCCTTGGTGATCTCATCGTTGGCGAGGTTGATATGTAACTTGAGCCCGTCGACCTTGGATTTCTGGGTTAGAAGCCTCGCACCACCGATCTCCAGGATCTTCTTCTCCAACGCCTTGATCTCACCCTCGATTCCTGTGGCTCGATCGCGGATCTCCTCGAGTTTCCCAGTCGCAGTCTCGATGGTTGCATCGAGGGCAGAGATTCGAGATTTGTCGGCGGTGCTAATTTGGTTTTTGGAACTAAAGTCCCCGTCAGCTCCATCACAGTGAAGGACCTCCTGCGAGAGACATACGAAAGCTCCCGTAACCTCCGTTCAGATTCTGCAATAGCCTTAGTGATGTTCTGGACATCCATGTTGACCTTTTGAAGGCTGATCTCGATCTCTGGGCCGGAGCGGATGAGAGCTTCAAGTTCTGATTCGATCGAGCGATGCTGTTCTTGAGCCTCCTTGAGTTTAGCCTCTGCGTCGTCGCTTTCCTTCTGATAGTTCCGCAGAACCTCGGGAGAAACGACATCAGGGGCAAATTTTGAGCTCATCCCGCCGCGAGAAACCTGTTTTCCTCCTCCGGACATGGTACCAAAGGCTTCGATCAAATCCCCAGCGAGCGTTACCACCTTCCGTTTCTCCCGATATGCGATGCGATTGGCCTGTGTTAAGTCCTGGGCGACCAATGTGTCCTGAACGGCTTTGTAGAGGGCGGGAGCGAACTTGGACTCCTTGGGCTTAATGAGGTCGAAGAGTCGGGGGATGTTCTCGGGAGTTTGAGCGGGTTTGGCGGGAATGCGCGAAAGCTTCTCTAACACCATGAAAGAAGCACGACCGATGTTGTTCTTCCGGAGGTGTTCAATACACGCTTGTGCTTGTTCGACGGTGTCCACCACGAGATGATTGAGGGCTGCTGCCGCTGTTGTGACTGCAACATCGTACTTCTCTGGGATGGTTCCGAGGTTCCCAAGGCGCCCCTACACAATGCATTAAGTGCTTGCGCCTCGAGAGCGAACGGGACCTACGTGGAATCCATTAACGCGACCAGTGCGTTGTAGTTGAGTGAGACTATCCAGCACCCGGTTTTGGGTGGTACTGGCGGCTTGTGAAGCCCTGGTTTCTTCTACTTTCTGCCGGCTGGTGGATGCCTTCTGTCTGCACTTCTGGAACTCCTCCTGTGTGTGCTGGAGATGATGTCAGGTATGCTCGCCATGTAATACCCCATGAACATACTTGCGAGCGCTGTTTCAGCTTGTCGAGTTCTCCGTCCATTCCGGATTTGCGTTGCCGTAGATCCCGCAGTTCCGCTTGCTATTGCCTTATGAGCCATTGTACTTCCCACACCAGACTTCCCAAACTAGAAAGGTGGGACAACGCTTACCTTGGCCTCTTTTTCACCTTGAAGTCGAGTCTTGGTGTTCTCCGCCTCTTCCTTGGCCTCTCTAACAGCCTCAAACCTTCTCGCAAGGGTTTCGCGCTCGCTCTTAGCGAGGTCTATCGCGGCCTGCTTCTCATTAACCTTGATGGTCCAGGGCTGTAGTTCCTTCTGCTTGACCTCGATCTTGTCGTGGAAAGAACGGGTTTTGTCTGCAAGAGGTACTTTCAGTCGCTGTAAGGAGCGCCACTGTAGGGTGAATACCTTTCAGGCTCTCCTGGATCTCTTCGAGTGCCTTTTCCTCCTTTGCGAGAGCCTTCTCGTGGTCTTGTACTTTCTTGGCTTCGCGTTCCGCCTTCGCTTCGTTCTCTTCAATGGATCGTTCCGTTTCGGCGTGCGAGTGCTCCTCCTGCATTTTGATCAGCGAGTTCAACACATTCGTACCCTCCGTTCAAGCGTACCTCCGAGATGGTTTTTTTCAACTTCTTCGTCTTAGTTTTCGCATGTTTGACTTTCTCCTCGAGGCTAACATGTTTCCTTTCCTCCTTGGCCAGATCCTTGATAGCTTCCGCCACCATTGCCTTGAGCTGTTTGTATGTCTTTTCACGCTCCTCATAATCCGCCTGCAACATGTCGTAGTGCGAGAGGTCGGCTGCGTTTCTATCATGAAGGTCCTTGAGGTCTTTGGCTACTCGGTTCTATGTCCGAAGTAAGATTCGCGACACAACGAATGTATCCTGACTCACAATGTTCTGCTTGAATTCGTTTTCAATGTCCAGACACCGCCACAAGTTGTACTGTTGGAATCGTGATAAAGCCTTCGTATACTCATTCTTCAACCTGAGGTAATCCTCGGCCTCCCGTTTCTTGTCCTCCAAGGCGTTCTTCTCCTTTTCTGTGATCCTCAGGCGGTTGTACTTCTCCGTGCGTTCCTCAGTAAGGCGATCGACTTCAGCGAAGGCCTCTTCGAGAGGTTGTTTGAATCCCGAAGTCCCAATGATATCCTCCAAATACTCCAATAAACCGTCCTCATGCTCCGAGGGAGCCTTTGGTTTCATAAGAGCAATGGCTTCGACTTCTCCCTGTAAAGAATTTGGTGAACTCCCTAAGGAAATATCGCCAGAAATGGACTTACCTGCAAAATAAGGAAACGGTTATGGTCCAGATCGATGTCCTTGCCCTTGAGTAAGGTTTGCACATCTTTGAGGGAACTTGCACGCCCGTTGACGCTGTACTCGCTTTTGTTTGACTTGTACGCAGTCCTTGCGACTACGAGCTTTGAATCGGGAACTACTTCAAAAGCGTCTGGGCCAGGCTAGAAGGAAGGGTAAACGAGAGGGCGCAGGTAAAAAGGAGCCGCAGCGTACCAAATCAATAATCTCTCGGAAGTGGACCTCCACACTGCATTGTTGGAGGTCAGGATACCGGTCTGAGTTATGGATGAGCTCAGATAGTTTCCCCTGGCGCATCTTCGAAGCTCGATACCCGAAAACGAACAGAAGCGCATCTATGGTGTTAGACTTTCCAGAACCATTGGGGCCGACAATCGCGGAGAATGACTGAAGATGGGGTCAATCCAGCGGACAGCGAATATGGGAGTTTTTAAACCTTATGGAAGGGACCGATTTCCTGACGTCCAGCATAACTCTTAAAGTTCACTAGTGCAATCTTGTGTATGACGAGGCGTGACCCTGGACCCTCAGACTCTTCTGGAGCAGGCGGAGGGGGCTGAGTCGGTGGGACACGGGCGGAGGGTCGTTCCATTGAGGGCTCTTCTTCGTCAGACTCAACAACAGGTGGAGGTGGGGCTTTCTTGGGTGATGGTTTCGGGGTGGTCGAAGGGGGCTCGTCGTCTTGAGCACCGAGGGGATGGTCGTTGGTGGTTTCCGTCTCCGGTGCTGGCTCCGGTTCTGGCTCCGGTAGAGGTGCTGGCGATAGTGATTGCTGTTTGACCGGCGGTTTGGATGGCCCTCCCCGCGAGTTGAACTTCCCCGAAGTGGGGGCGTGGGCCTTGGACCTCGACGAAGCAGCTTCTATAGCTGATATCTCGACAATATCCGAGTCATCGTCTGATACAACCACTGGTTTCCTACCAATGCGGGCAGGCTGCTTCTTGGGCTTCTGAGACGGTACAACGACACTTGGTGGCTCGGGCTTGGGCGGTACGGAGGATCTTGCAGACCTACGTGTTGGAACAGGCACCTGTTCCACCTCCCCATCTTCCTCATCCTTGACAGCCACCGAAGTCCTAGCCCTGCCGGTTCTGGTAGAGACCCTGGAGCTTACCACGGACCGGCCTTTCCGCAGTGGCGGATCCTGTTGCATGGTATCATCACTCACAGCTGCGGGGTCTTCCTTAGTTACCCCACGCCTACGCTTGACTGGTGGGGGCAAATCCTCAGCAGGCTGATCCTCTTCTTCGGTTTCTGGAACGTCTTTGAGCACATTCTTGGATCGAGCGGAGGTCCGGGTCCGAGAGGTGGTCGATGGTGGTTTCTTTGCCCGGGAGGGTGGCTTCCCGACGATTTCCTCAGTGGTGTCCCCGTCCACTTCCGATCGCCCTCTTTTCCTGCGGGATGTGGATGCTTTCTCTTCGGGTGGCACGGAAGCCGATGCCGATCGTGTCGCGCGTCGGGGAGGCATCGGTGTATCCGAGGACCAAAGATGGCGGAAAGGAGTTGAGATAGACACGCGTCGCAAACCGAATTGCTTCACGTGACACTCTCGATCGTGTTCAACCCATCAACGTGACCTACAGTCACGATTGTGTCACACATTCATCCAATAACCTCCAAGAACCAGTGCCCTAATCCATGCCCTCTCCAAGACTTTCCCTCTCTGCGGAGTGTGTCGGGGTATAGCAACGGAACGCCCTCATCACCGAACCATGGATGCTGAAGTGCCTGAGTAGAGGTCACCCTTGCGGACGGGGAGCACAACAGCAGTCCGTTCAGGAAGTCGAGTAGTGTTGGTACTGAACGCGTGTTGTTCGAGGCCTCATTTCCTGGCACATGCGGGAGAACTGTCCTGAGGTCCACCGGATCGGCGTGCTCGAAAGTTAACAGTTTAGCATGAGGCAAGGTCAGAAAGCCCTAGCGGAAGTATCAGGTTCTTTGATACGTGCCAAGGGTTCACTGCATTTACCGGCCAATTCATCTCATTTGGTGTACCCCTGACTTTGAAAATGCTCCAAGCCAATCCAATATCGCCTCTGTCCGCGTTGAAAAGAGGCAGGCGGTGCCATGAGGTTATCCGCGATGGTGGTGGGCTCCGCAGGAAAACGAAAGGTAGGGACGTATGTTGTTGCTGGTCTTCTTCTGCTTCCTCGTCGCAACCATCCCACTCATCTACGTCGTCGAGTTGTTGTTGCAACGGTCGGAAGAAATCCGCGAACGTTGCGCCCGCGCTCCACATATCAGCGGCGAACGCGTCGTAAGTCTTTGGTCCAAATAAGAGTTCAGGTGCTCGATATGGCCTACTGATGCTGAGTGGCATCGGATCTGCTGCATTTTTGCGGACGTACCCTGTGGCAACTTCCGTGTACATATTTGTTTCCGGCTCGGGCCAAAAATCTTCACGGTTCGCGTCACCAGCTTCCCATGCAATTCCGAAATCAATCAATTTCACTTGACATGCTTCGGTGAGCAGTACGTTGCTAGGTTTAACATCCCGATGCGCAATCGAGCGGGAGTGCAAGTACTCGAGAGCGTCAAGGATCTGATGCAAAACCCCTTTCGATATCAGGAGAAATCGAGATTCAAGAAAGGCGTCACATATAGAGTCTGGGGTAGAAAAGGCAGTGAACGATGCGGAATTCAGAAGGGTTGCCAGAGAGTGTGGGGTGTATGGCATCCACATCCGGAAGTAACCCGAGCTTTGATCATGAGCCAACAGCCCGATTACCTGTGGCTGTATTTTGAGAGGACGATTGTATCCGCGGGGTCAGCAACCTACATTCGGACAAGAGAGGGTAGATAAGAGTCGTATTTCCTTGTGGATATCGTGCGGTTCCATCGCAAACTTGCGGTCGGCTACCGAAACCTTCAAGGCTGTTGGGGGTGGGCCAGGATCACGGTACACTGTTGAGAATGGGCCGTCGTGGATAAGTTCCCTGAGTCGAATGAGTCCACGAGAAGGCATTCACAATGGAGTCGTGGAAACGTACATATCGGGACGCGTCTTTACGGAAGGGAATCACAATAGGTGCGAAGTGGCGATGAAATCGGATGTGAAGTGCTTGTGATCGACAAAAGCAATGCGACAGCCAAAAAATAAGAATATGATACAACAATGTTCCCCATCCAACATGCGAACCGTCCAAATAATTACCTCCCTCCACCTACACCGACACCAAACGGTTTCGCACCGATCCCTCCGGGTTTTCTAGCGTTGGCAGGGTTGGATTCTTCCGCCTTCTTCTGCCACTGATCAATCAACTTACTCACTCCAGCGTACGATCGTTCAGGAGATGGAGATTTCGGCTCCGGAGCATCGTCTCCTGGTGAAAGTTGTTGGGTAGGCTGGGGAAAATTACTTCGACCAAGTCCTATTGGGGATCTCCTGGGGGACGTCTTTTGCGTGGGGGACGTCCTGGACCCTGGCCGACCGATCTTGTCGTCCTCTGGAACACCCAACGACAGCCCCTGCCTCATCGCTGGCGAATTCGTTGGGGACACCTTGATAAACCTCGTGTGAGAACTTCCGATATTCTGGTTTTCGTTCTGATGAGGTCTAAGGCCGACAGGTTTTTGCGGTACTGAGGGAGAGAGCACGGGCATCCCGGGAAGTGAAGGCGATTTCGTCCCTGGCCCACCAATACCTTCGTATCGATGAACCATGTCTGTGATCGATGTGCGCCGAGAGCGAGATATTGTCCTGATCCCTTCTTTATCTAGCTCTAGCGGCACGGCTGAGGAAGGCGATGGAAGACCAGTTTCCCCCCCAATAGACCTAGACGAGGGGAAAATCAGCATGGACTGTGGCCGTGACCGAGGCCGGGGTTGGGTATTGGACGATGAAGACGGTCGCGAGGTCGGGTTGACCATCCTCGATGCAACCGTGCTTGAAGTGGATTTCCGTTGTGCGTCGACGGCCGGCGTAATAAACCTCGATGAAGTGGGGGTCTTGTCAGTGGTAGAGGATCGGAGGGATGGGTGAGTCGGGGACGAGGATCTCGGGAGACCTGTGACCCCGGTCGAAGTGTCAGGCCCAGAAGGGAAAAACGCAGGCCGACTAGTCTCTGGCTCCGGTTTATCTTGCTTGTCCCTGTCCTTGTCCCTGTCCTTGTCCGAATGGCTTGATCCGCCCCACAAGTCAACCAGATCGTGCACTGAACTTTGCCTGCGTTTTGGTTTCGAACTGACGTCGGCCTTTTTCTGCCTGCTCCTCCTCAATTCCTTCAGAGTTCCAAATTCACCGTCCGGATCCTCGGGGCCATCGTCGCTGCTAACAGACCCGTTGGACAGCTTTCGAGGCAGCCGGCCCCTTGGCACCATGGGACTGAGAGGACTCCGGTCATCCGATAAACCATTCCCTTTCGCAGTGACATCTCCGTTTGTCTCGGGAAGACGAGCACTCCTATTGTTTCCGGCTCTGATCGGGTGAATCGCGGCAGAGGTGGAAGAATTCAGAGCACTAAGGAGCCTGGTCTCTGGTAAAACTGTCTGCTCGACATTTCCTTCCAAAGGTTGTGCGATGAGGTGGGGGCTCTTTTCGATGAAAGAGGCCCGCTTGCTAGGAGAATTTCGTAACACTGGTTCGCCTGGGTTTCCGTCCACTCCGGGGATGACCCCCACGGAAGTGTTGAACCGGGACAGGACGTCAACATTCTCCTGATCGTCGCCCGTGAGCCAATCTCGCGAAGACGAGGACGTGGCTGCAGCCGACGGTCGAGACAAGAGGCTGGCGAGAGAGTCCGTAGCCTCCTTTGGGTTGCTAAAGGATGTAGCGGAGGTGGCGGTGTAGCCTCTTCCCAACGGAGGTCGCGTAGATTGCAGCCGTCCGGTAACCTGGTTACTCGGGATCTCCCCAAGCACGCCATCCTTCCTGTCCTGCATGGAGGTGCCCGTAACCGTCTGAGATCTTGAACCAAGTCCAGTCGACACGCTTGTCTGTGGTTTTAGCACGCTACCGGTTCCCCTGGAGACGGGCAATTGTGACGATCCGATGGAATGGCTTGATTTAGGACCTGCCATTCGATCCAAATCCTCGATGGACGGGAATCGCTCCTCTGCTGGGGCGTTTTTTGGGGCGGGTTGGGGGAGATTCGAAAGTGGTTGGGGTTTAGGTGAAGATGGGGGTTTTGGGGAAAGTCTCCTCGGAGCGAACGATCGTTCTAGGGGCAACGTAAGTCCGGTCCTTGCCGTTCGTGCTTCTGCGAGAGTGGGCGCAGGGGGCTTCTCGACTAAGCCGAGCCCTTCGAATGCATCCTTAGACTGGTAGCTACGAGATGTACCCATCCTGGGAGGTTCTTGGGAAGTAGGTAGGGCACCAGAGAGCTGAGGTTTGGCGATTGGGATCGGAGCGGCTTTTGGCTTTTCATTCGAGAAGTCGAGCGCGATGGTTGACCCTCCAAACGAGTCCCCAAAACCATTAGTTAGGAAGTCGTTGTCGAACCTGGGGGAAAGTGTCATAGTATCTTTGCCCTTCGAGCTGGGTTCAGGAGATGCTGAGGGCTTAACCTTCCAGGCTCCTGAGGTGACGAGGCCGGATTTATGTCCTCTGACAAACGCATTATCTGCCAACTTCCACGCCTGGTCCTTGTCGATGGGCAAGGGAGCCCCTGGTCCGTTCCCCAGGTTTTTGCTCTTCGTAGGTTCCTTGCGGGGACTCGTAGACCGCGAACGAGACGCTGGTGAAGCCTCTGGCCGGCCGCGCCGCATTGGGGCAATTGCCTCAAGGACCCTCTCCCTGGCCTTGGTCCCGTTGTTCCGTGCCACAGTTGAGCCGGGAGACTGTGGCTTATATGTGACCAAGTCGTCGAGCATTGCCTTCGTACCGCCAACAGTCATCGAACGAGGGGAAAGTGGCGCCGGTTCGGTAATAGTGTATGCGAATCGAGATTTTGTTCCCCGCAGACGATGAATATTGTTCAAAATCTCGAAAATGGTCGGTCGTTGGGCACCATGCTCCCGTAACATGGACGCTGGATGAGAATGAACGGAGAACCTCCAGCGTTGAGAGCGGGACTAACCAATCAAAGCAATCATGTGAGAGGAGTAAACCGGATAAGGTGGGATTTTGTACTGGACGTTGAGGATCGCGAGTGGTCCATGCTCTTCAAACGGTGTTGTGTAGTAACAGAGTTTGTAGAGGAGCACCCCGAGTGCCCAAACGTCAGATTTCTCGTCTACCGGACGTCGCAAGAAGGGATCCACCATTTCTGGTGCTCGGTACTGAAGAGTCGTGTGACGGTTGAGGTCGGCTTCGAGCGCTCGAATTTCTTGAGCAGTGGAAGGAGGTCTTGTGTTCACGATTGTTGCAGATCCAAAGTCGCAAAGTTTGAACGAGGTTGCCGAAGCCTGTAGAATGTTCTCGACCTTCAAGTCACGATGTAGGAGGGCGGGCTTCAGATTGTGCATCGCAGCAACCCCCTCGCAGACGTCGGCGAAGATGGTCAGGATTTCAGCCTCGGTTAGCCTTTCCCGTAGCCTTCTGTTCATCATGTCGATTATACCACCACCTATTTCGAATCAGTTCCGGTCCACAGGCGAGAGGTCGATCATTTCCGAACCAGGGCAGAACTCCATGAGAATGAACACTTCATAGGTTCCGTTCGATAGCCTGTGCCATGCAGCATCTATGAGATACACAATGTTCGGGTGGCCTTTCAATATCCGCTGTAGACCGGGTAAATACGCCGCCGTTGTCACAGGGGAGTGAGCACTCACCATAATGTCAACCTCCTTCTTCACTTCCGTCAACATCGAATCGGTCGTGACGGCGATCCTCTTGAGAACATGATGTGTCGTCCCATAGACTGGTGCCGAAGTCCGTACGAGATAAACGTGAGCAAAGCCGCCTGTAATTGGGTTGTAGCTGGTAAGCGGTTGTGTTCCTGAACGGGCGATCGCGGCTGAGGCAATGAGGCTCACCCTGGCTCAGGTATCGCTCAACTTGGACGGTATATTTGTTGACGGAGATAGTTTGTCCTGGCGCCAGGGTCCCGTGGGGTTGTGCGTAGGTTGGGATTGGATGAGCCATGGGTTGGCTCGGCGGTGGCTCTGGTGGCTTTTGGTGGATGGACAAGATCTCCAGGGTTTCGGTCTCACGTGGCAACGTGATCGCACAAGCACTCCGCCCGCCGCCTGACTTGGCTTGCAACCAAACCAGATCGTCATCGCACAAGATCGCTAAATGGCTGACGTCCTCCTCGGTTTGAAGAACGATATGCCTTACTCTCGTCCTACCACTCCTGATCATGGTCATCGTGTCGGTGTCTATGGATTGGGTGCCATCGGTTGTCTTGTAGCCAGGAACCTGGCCAACTCCCTCACCGGTCTCCCTCTTGTCGTTTACAACAGGACACTCGCCAAGTCCGAGAAGCTTGCCAGTGAGCTCGGTCCAAACAAGATTTCGATTGTTCAGAGCCCCACTGAACTTGTCAACTCCTGCGATATTATGTGCGCTTTGTTCGCATTTAAGCCAACGTACGCTGACTTACTGGCATCAGCTTCACAATTCTCGCGAACGACGAGGCGGTCAAGGCTGCATACAAGCAGTTCTATCAAGCTCTCCAGGTATTAATTCTGCGTCGTGGATCCCTCACCCGATCTCACGTCAGATGGCAAGGATACACCATCGGGGACCGCCAAAATTTTCGTCGAGTCCAGCACTGTACGCCCACTCGCTGCCGCTCTTAGTTCTTCATAATCATCTCCCCTTAGATTTATCCCGCATTGGCAGGTGCCCGGCGAATCATTTTTCATAATCGCCGAAGATTTGTCGAATGATGTCATTTAATTCAGGTGAACTGGACAATCTGATCTCTTCCGTGCCTCATGCTCGATTCATCACTTGCCCCGTCTTTGGCGCCCCTGCTGTTGCCGCGAAGGGTTTATTGATCGCAGTAATGAGCGGCGACTATCGTTCGAAGAAGGACGTTGCCTATCTTCTCGTTCCTGCGGTTGCACAGAAGATAATCGATCTCGGAGGAAATGTCGAAAAAGGTTTGGGTATTCACTTTCTACTGCAGGATCGTCTCAAAGTTCGTACCAGCCCCAACGTTCAAGCTTATCGGAAATTCTTTGATCCTCGGAACTATCGAAGTCATGGCCGAATCCTTGACCCTCGCCGAAAAGGCCGGTGTCGATTCCAGCGTCGCCTTGGCTCTCCTGAACGGTCAGTCGTTCGATCGTTTCTACAAATCTATGACTTCGATGCTGACGGCTCTTTAGATCTCTTCCCTGCTCCGATGTGCGCATATCTGTTGTGTGGGCAATTTCCTACTAACGGTGCGCGATCTTAGAATGGCCGCGTACGCCGACAAGATGGCCAACGATAAATTCGACGGGACCCAGGGCTTTTCCATTGATGGAGGAATCAAGGATGCCAGGTATTGCTTTTGTTTGCACCGTACTGGGCCCTTGCTTAGCATAAACCGTTCCCAGCCACATCCGGCGACTCACTTCGGAACTCAATTCTCCCATGCCTGTTGTTGATATCGCCCACCAACACATGCTTACTGCAAGGGCCGGACAAATCTCAAACACACTACAGGGGACCGCGAAATACGAAACTCTTGATTGGAGTGCCTTGGTTTCTGGTGTTAGGGTAGCTGCGGGCTTAGCAGCAACGGGCAGCGGTTCGGTGCGTCATTTCCACTCACCGTCCGACCAACCATTTGATCGTCGCCGCAGCACACTGGGGTCGTCCTGGACGAGTAGATTCACAAACTGTCAGACGCTCTCAGAAGCAGTTGCCTATATCCACCCCACATGTAAACGTATAGAATCACCCTGTTGTACAAACAATAAAAGGACAACTGATGGGGGCTATAACTCGGCGTCGAGCTTCACCGGGGGCAGCATCCCTATAACCGCAGGCTACGTCGATATTTGATGAAGTCTACCAAGTTGTCTCTGACCTCTTCCCCTCTGCGCTTCAATTCGATTCCACCGGGTTTCTTTTTGTTGATGCCACGGACTAACTTCCTGATGGGCTCGACGGCATCGACGAGCTTACCGAGAATATCGCCTTCCCGGAAGTTGATGTCATAAGGCACCGTCTCGTCCGAATAGATGTCAATCAGAGCCGAAGCCGCCTGAAGAGTCGACTCGACAGATGCCTGATCTGGGGTGCCAGTAGGCAGCAACGATACGAGATAAGTGGTGATGACCTATACGGGAAAGATCAATCACGAGAAAATGGGTCGCGGGGAAAAGAGGGTCTCACTCGGTTTGCACCGATCGACTGCGGGTGTTGAGCCAGACACTCGAGGGTCCCCACCAATTTCACCTTCATCTGGTCGTTCCCGGTGTATGTGTCGGATAAATTCACCAGAAGTTGCACTTGGCCCTCTTCAGGGACGATGATATTCTTGAAGGCGGTGGATGCACCCCATAGAACGCCTATCGCCGTCTCCCAAAACGACTTTTGCTCCTGGGTGAATTTGGCCGCTCGAGGATCCCCGGCATTCCCTAATGCAGTCCATAGTGAACCCCATATCGTGGGTCCTTGAGCCCTCTCGGCGTCAGTGAGAGGTCGGTGAGAGGTGGCAAGGGACAAGAAGAGGTTGTTCAGGCATTCCAGAGCACAGAGGTGGATCGCCCCAAGCGCGGACGTTGTCGGTGGGTGAACGGAGGGGGAACCTGGCGGCGGGAAGGACAGATGTGTGGGCTCTATCAGTGAGAGCAATGGAGAGACCAAGGATACAAATCGAGAAAGGTGTGACTGGGATGTCGTAGGGGTTTCACCGGTCACCATTTGAGCATCTCCATCCCCATCCCCATCCATCTCATCTTCCTCCTCTTCCTCACCACCATCATCTTCGGCCGGAATCTCAGAGTCAGGCAATGTGGCGCAAACGGAGGTCAAGATCTCAAGACCAAGTTGAACAGTCCGCAGTCGATTCTCAAAACGTTCCAATTCGAGCTCAATGGGAGATTTGTGGTCTGAATTTGGGGTATGCTTGAGTGAGAGGCTCTCTATTTGCGGAATAGAAACCTGTCCTTTCGGTGAGATACTGAACCAGTTGAACGAGGAATACACATACCAGTTTCTCGATTAATGCGTCGACCTGCTGAGAAGCTTCGGGCAGCGAGATTGAGGTCAAGAGAGGTTGCAGGAGGGGCAACACGACTTCATCCTCGATGTCCACGGCAGAAGCAGCGGTAAGAGGAGGCAAAGGGGATATATTCCGTAATATTCCAGTTGCGAGAACCTTCAGAGTCAGGCCCCTAACGTCATCAGTTGCTGGCTGACCCTGAGCTATGGACAGGAGGGTTGATGTGTATGATCCATTTGTGCGCAACTCTTCTGCGGCTGGCGGGTTGTCGTCAGTTAGCACGTACAGACACTGTGCTGTCATCGCTGTCGGTAATGATTCTACGGCTCGACTACAGGAACTCCACCCACCTGCAGAGGCAACCGCTGATAATGGTAATTTCTCCCGGTAAACCAGGAAGGACATCAAGAATGGCACCAAGTTGGCCTGATTGATCGTGTTCAATGCCTTGTTCGATGTTTCCCTACTCAAAGTCGGCTTGAGGATGCACTTCAGTTAGGCAACGACTCACGATAAACACCAAAACATCGTGATGACACTGTCAGCCAACTCATACACGATCTTCTGCGCGCTCTCAGGAGCAGATTTTGGGTTCTCCAAATACTGTGATAGGGTTTGAGCTATCTTTGGAGGTAAAATCAGAACGCAATCCGGCGAGTGCAAACCGTTCCCTTGCCTTCGGGACAAAGGTCTTCAGAGGGGCCAAAACGTTCTTGTTGTACAATTCACCGCAGAGTTCGTGCCCGCCATCGATGCACAGGTTCCTGAAATCCAGGACGAGTATAAGCAGTGACTATACATGGTATGAAAGAACCTCATACCTCAGCGCCCCTGCAGCCTCAACGACGACCTCCTCCTCACTGTCGGACAGGCGTGTGATCAGGATACCGACCACATTCTTTCCCTGCAGCAACCGTCTTGTGGAGGGATCGTTTTGGATGATGTTGGAGGCTGCAACACAAGCCCACTTGCGCTCAGCAGGATCTGTGCTCTCCATCTACCGCGGAACAGAGTCGACGCTTAGTCGTTTGTGGATTTCGTAGTGGCACAGTTGCGCACCTTTTGCAGGATCGGCGGAATCTGATCCCTTTTCCTGGAAGTCTCTGCCGCAGAACCCAAACCAGGTGGTAAGTGGTTGTCCGGGACCCGCACGGGGTTATGGCGTCTCATCGCCTTTCTTTTCTGGGACTTGCCCATTGCGTTTTTTTTGGCTGCAGATGTGGGAACAGAGGCAAAATTTGTGATCGGCAGCCACATCCAGAAAAGGGCGATGAACGGAATTCCTGTATTACATAATCCATCTCCAGGTGCACGCCCTATACACCGCTGGGGAGGACGGCGTGTTTGTGCGTCATTCCCCGTCATTCCACTTCCAGACCCCCCACCAAATGCCTCCTGAGAAGAACCCGCCGCCCGAAGATATCTTCGATGACGATGAAGGATGGGAGGACATGCCCGTAATCAAGGAGGACACTGAGGCCAGTGGACTCGACGAGGAGGACTACAAGAAGTACCACTACAGAACCCCCGTCAAGGCAACCGACGCCGGAAACGCCAGGGGAGACCTCATCGACTTTGGTGACCACGGGTCAGGCTGGCGTTCGAAACGTGATCAGAACGAGAGCGAGTACACCCGGCTGCGTGTCAAGGAAGAGGACGATACGGACGAGGTACACCTACGGACGAGATATCTATTTGACGAGGACAAGGCCATGACTCCGTTGAGTCAGATGCAAGCTACAAAGGACCTGCTGACGGAGGCCCAACGGATCGCTTATGTCGGGTTGTGCGCACTAATCACGAAGGAGATGTTAGAATCCTTGGCTAAGATTGGTGTGAAGGAGACTAAAGCCGCTGCTGAACAACTGAACCTGTGGGCGTTGAAGATCCTCGGACGTTTGTATTATCACATGGAGCTCGAAATTGCAGGTATTTACCGCTTCATCTGCTTCACTGTACCATCTCACTTGCAGACGATTGCTAAATCCAAGTTCATCAGAGCAGAAGATGATTGAGAGTCTCGCTTTACACGGGATTCAGGCGGAGGACCTTACTCCTCCGCTAATGACGACGCATACAGTTGCTAATCCGGAGTACGACCCTGAAGATGCTAAGCGCTTGGACGAGGAGAAGGCTCAAGAACTAGACCACCCTGACGACGACGACAACGACAATACGAAATTTGCGGACCCTGCCAATCCTACCGATAGTGACGACAAGCATGATAACGGCGATACACCAACACCTGCTCACGCTGAGAACTCAGCCCCTCCCGATAACGAGGTAGACGGTGATTCTACCCATAAACCTCTTGTACAGACTACCGCCCGTGTCCTGGAGGAGGGAACCGCTACGGGGCCTATGGCCGGAGTCTCCGTATCGCTCTCATCTACCGATAAGAATGTAACCCTTGATATCCGATGGACCGTGCTCTGCGACCTCTTTCTTATCCTCATCGCCGACAGCGTTTACGACGCTCGATCTCGTGTCCTTCTGGAGAAAGTCGCACGTAAGTTGGGACTCGGGTGGTTGGACGTTGTCAAGTTCGAGCAGAGGGTTACGGAGGCGCTGGAAATCCAGGAAGGGGTGGAGAGCTTGGAGAACAACGAGATTATCGACGGGAGGAAGAAGTCGACGAGGAAGAAGCGGATCGTCATGCTTGGGTTGGCGACGTTGGGAGGTGGTTTGGTCATCGGTCTGTCGGCTGGACTCATGGCACCACTTATTGGTGCAGGTCTCGGGGCAGCTCTCGGAACTGTCGGTATTGGAGGGGCTACGGGATTCCTTGCCGGGACCGCAGGCGCCGCGGTTATTACCACCGCTGGCACCTTAACGGGTTCCGGTATTGCCGTTCACGGTATGGCTCGGAGAACGCAACAGGTGCAGATATTTGAGTTGCTTCCATTGCACAACAACAAACGGGTGAATTGCATCCTGACCGTCCCAGGGTTTGTGATTCTGTCTCTTTTGGAACCATATTCATCTCACGTATGCGGTTTGTAGTTTTATAAACAGTCTACAGGATGATGTCCGATTACCATTCAGCGTCCTGGATCCGATTGTTGGGGATGTATGGAGTGTCTTGTGGGAACCAGAGATGATTCGAGAGACCGGAGACGCACTCAAGATCCTGACAGCCGAGGTCTTGACACAAGTCGGGCAAACGGTTCTGCAAACGACTGTGATGGCCACTCTCATGACCGCTCTGCAATGGCCAATCAGTAAGCTGGATTCAGAGGAACTTGTCCTATGCTTGCGTTTATGCGATTATTTTAGTCTTGACCAAATTGGGGTATTTAATCGATAACCCTTGGTCAAATGCTCTTGACCGTGCGAAGGCAGCAGGTGGAGTCCTCGCAGACGTTCTGATTCAGCGACATTTGGGAGTTCGACCGATCACGCTCATCGGTTTCTCGCTTGGTTCTCGAGTTATCTTCTACGCCCTGCTCGAACTTGCCAAGAAGAAAGCCTTCGGTATCATTCAGGACGTATTTATCATGGGTACCACGGTCACCGCTCCTGTCAGAACGTGGATCGAGGTTCGATCCGTGGTCTCGGGACGATTCGTCAACGCATACGCGAAGAACGACTGGCTTCTGAACTATCTGTTCCGTGCCACGAGCGGTGGTCTCAATACAATCGCTGGTCTCCGACCGGTGGAAGGAGTGTCGGGGTTGGAGAATGTGGACGTAACGGACAAGATCGCGGGACACATGAGCTACCGAATGTTCATGCCTTTGATCCTGGATCAGTTAGGCTTCCCTGTGTCTGCGGACCACTTTGATGAACCGGAGGTGGGAACGCGGGATGGTATTTGTGATTTACAGAAACTTACAATTCATTCCAGGAGCCGGATTTCAAAGAAGATCGGGTTGTGATGAACGACAATGGAACAACACAGAACAAAGGATGGTTTAGTCGGAAGAGAGGCTCGGTCACTCCACCACAGAAGGTTTCTCGTCCTCCATCGGCATCGTCGTTCGCTCCGTACAAGAGGAAGTCTCAGGCGCCAGAAGTGAATGTGGTCGATGACGATTTGCCTCCTCGAGAAGAGTTACCGAAACGGACGGGGTCACCAGTTTCTCCGCCTCAGACCGAAAAGGGGAACGAGATACAGGAAACATCCGACGGCAACGGCGACGCCAAGGAGGCTATTCCAACTGTCCCACTCCACGCTGGTTTCGACTTCGCAGCCATCAAGGATGTCTTACGAGAATCCAAGGAGACAGAAGGGGGGAAACCTTCAACTTTTTCGCTCAATCCCGTCCCTGAACACACGATCCCACCAGTATCCCCGATCACGCGTTCAGGGTCCGCGCCACCTTACACGTCTTCACGCACCCCTCCCTCTCATTCAAGGTTATCTCGGAACTTTACTGGAGATGACGACACAGGCGAAGATGGGGAGTCAAGCGCCCTCACTCCAACGTTTTCACGTTCATTGTCTCTTGCTGACATGCCCAGCGCCGGTGAAAACAATGACCGTACGTCACTCGATACGCTTGGTCCCCAAGTTCCGACGAAATTTCCGCACCCGTCAAACTCACCGTCGCTCTCGTTTGGGGGTTATGATGGTAGTGTCTGGCAAGCGTCGTCGAACGATGGATACAAATCGGGGGCGACGGCTTCGACACCGTCGTTATCGCTATTGGGGGAGGAGAGAGCGAACGGATCATTTGATTATCTTTCACCATCGCCGACGATCAACCCGTTCGTTAGCCGGTCGTCGCTCTCATTTGGAGGGCCAGGGGGGACAATAGACCACGTTCCGCCGACGTCCGTTGTTCCGCCCTCAAACAACGAGGCAGACCCATGGTCCTCCTCGCTCACACGAGGGAAGAAGCCGATTAGCGGACTCAATACTAACCCGTGGGTTTGAGGTGATGCGGGGTAGAGGGGGGGTGGAGGGGGTCGGGCGTTATTAAAGGTTTGATATGTGGAGAAGATGCATTTGCAGCACAGTTTTTCCACCCTCTTTTTGTTCGCAGGTAGATAGGATAACATAGTAACACAGGGCGTTTGCGGGTGGATCCGAGAGGCGTTGGAGATTTGGCCGGTCGGTTGGCTGCTTTCAGTTCTTCAAGGGCACAATTGAAATTCGGATTGTCGGGGGAGGGATCCGATCAGAGATTTTCCCAAAAGGGATGTGTATCAGGTCAGGTCCTATACTTAAGTAATCTGCAAATTCGTCCGACCCCTCACTTTCCGCTCCCCGACCCGCAAGGTCTCCCCCCTTGTCTGCTGTGGCGACCAGTCCACTCACCCTAGCAGTCGAGATATGTTCTCTCCCTCAAAGAGTCCTCGCCCAATCCTCAAACGAGCCTCGTCCACCCTTGGCTCCTCGATGAGATCAGCCAGGGTTCATTTTCCACCTAGCCCACGTTTATCAACTTTTCAGTTCACCCATTCCCCTCAACTCTACGACCGTTCGCCTCTCGTCGTTCAGCCAAACGCCTGCGCTCTTCCTGGTAGAGGCGAGCGTGTCTACCTGGCGGAGGACCACGATAGCACCACCCAAGATGATATCATTTGTGACTCAATACCCCTTCGCGACGGTCATTTCCCACCTGAATACCCTCGCGGGCCCCCCACATACCCCCCTTCACTCGACTGTTCATCCTCTTCTGCCCACCCAGAGTCTGACGAGTCTGACGGCTGGCTCTCCACCCCGCCCGACCCAACCAACTTCGGCGCCACCCCATTGATTGTAACCCACCCCCCAGACATTCTCGGCCCCTCCCTTTCAAGGAGACGTTCGGACAGCGATGTCCTCACCTTCCTTCCTCATCCGCCCTGCTCCGGGAAGCCCAAACGTTCCAAACGAGGTCTCAAGCGCGCCCACAGCGACAAGCAGCTGTTCGGCTGCACTTTCAGCGAAGACAGTTTTTCCACTCCTGCTTTCGAAGGGTGCCTCGGCGGGTTTTGATACCACCATCCCACTCCATGCTGACCGACGATATCTATCGCTCCACGGTTTCGCTTTATTTTATTTTTCGAGTCAAGTGAGATTTACTCTCGCACATCGTAGTCGCTTTGTTTTCCACCACCCGCATCTCTGACACCCGTACCCTCTCGCATCCCTCGCTGTCGGAAGCTCAACCAATGCATTTGTACTTGATACGCCTCATACCATATTTATCCAGTATTACAGCTTCGTGGCACCACGCGTCCGTCGCACGCACACCCTGTAATCTGCTGCTTGTCTACGTTTAGACAGAGGTACCCTGATAACTAGCAAAAACACACACACAAAGGAATGATGTACTACACTTAGGAATCAAATTTTCTCTCCATCGCTATCGCAGCATCGCTGCCTGTCGTCTTGCGCATCAAACGCGGAAGATGAGACACCAGCTCGGCGCTCGATAACTTCGTGGCCTTACTCTATTGAGGAGAGGTTTTGTATGGTGAGTAAGTATCTGTATGATGGGTCCGTGTGGAGGTAAGACAACTGAATGTCCAGGGTTGATTGAATCTTCAAGTAGATCCCTCTTACGCGAAGACCCCCCGATTCAAAGCCTCTATACAAATGATAAACATTGCAGTACTCACACGTGCTCATGGCATCATATCTCTCGAGACGGCAGGGTTTTAAAATTTACCGGTCACCACGTACCCAATGGCCAATTCAACTCAACGCTGGAAGAAGTCTTTTTTTTTTCCTACTAGATCCCATCGCGTGTATACATACCCATTCGCGACGGAAGTGGGAAGTTCTGGAGGACCCCCGAATTTTTTTGGGTTTTTGGCGTCGAACCCGGATCTTTTTTTGGCACGCACAATGAAATCCGTTCGACACCAGAGCAGGGGGTCCGGGCGTGGGTGGGGAAGTTGCCCAACGGTTGGTGTGGAATCTGGACAAGTCCTTGTCGCCTCAAGCAGATATGCTTTTTGTATCAGTGTCGTTTGGAACCGCGGTAGCTTCGTTCGCCGGACGGGTGGGTGTGAAGAACCAGCGGAAACTCTTCCACAGTCTGCCATCCCTGCGGGCTGGCCATGGTACAGTTTGGGGGAGGTGCTGGCGAAGTCACAGACAATAATAACTCGCCTAAAACAGGACAGTATCCATACGAACACTAAATCTTTGTAAGAAGGCAATCGAAGCCAAATCTGTCCTCAGGACAACCTGCAACGAGACGAGAAACTGGTGCGGAAAAACGGGGGTTTTGGTGGGTGTAGCACCGGGCCTTATTAAGCTTAATAGGTGGCCTAAAAAAAACGCCCGGTGCGAGTCCCACACAAAGTCGTATCGTCCAGTTCGTAAGAGCATTTGTCATGGAGCAAACGACAGAACTTTGTGCCACACCAAAAAAAAATGTTGGCGAAACACGGATGGGGCAGCAGTCTGTGACGTCGGGTGTCGAAAGTTTGCTTTTCCCGCGTTCGAATTACACAGCGCGCAATTTTTTTTTCATTTTTTTTTATCCTCTCATACCTCCCCCAGTTGAATAACGTCTGGTTAGTATATATTGCAGGTTTCCTGCATGGCCCGAGGAGATGACGGCTCCCTGGCAAAAAATTCAATAAGCGGCCGTCGTCTGTGGTCGGATCCCAGCCCGGACAAAATCGCCCACTTTCGGATCCGGGCTCTATGTTCAATGCCGGGGGTCCTCGCGCGTCCATATGATTGCGAGTGCCCGTGTCCGAAGGAGGCCCTTCGGTCCGATGCCCTACGTACCTGTCAGCGCGGCAGATGAGAGACAAATTGCTCGTTGGGGAATATGGAAACGCAGTCCGTCGGTGGGGTCTGAGAGGTCCAGTGATGTTATTCCCGTACGGAAGTAGACCTGTAGGTCTAAATTCGCGACATGATCCCCGTTTGCAAAGCCCAAAAGTTGTCCCAGTGGCCTGTGCGATGCGGTGGGGTGGCGAGTGGCGCTCACTGCGGATATCACAACACTGTCTCCACTGGCGGAATGGCAGAGGGTAACGAAATGGGCAAAGTCTCGTAGGCACAGGCAAATTTCCCGGCCGTAGTGAATAAAGTCAGCAACAACCCACACGAGTAAAAAAAAAAAGGCTGTGGAACATGCTTCACTCACAAGGAGCCAAAACTATCATACCAGGTGCTGTGATCACGGATAAAGGCCCCAAAAGATCTGACCCTTGAGCCAGAGACAGCTTCGAGTTTGGTGATTGTAAGCTTGGCCACGCAGGCGTTTTGCAGCCCAAACCTTGACTGCGCGAGCTCCCTTGGAGTCGTGGGTGGCAAGGCGACGAGCTACAGTGGCAACTGGGCTAAGGGCAGAACAATGAGGCAGTGTGGCGTCCCAATAAAATTTTCTCGGGGAGCCTTCGGAAGTGGAGCTCGGAAGGGGAAGCCCAATCACTTCTTCCCGGATTCGAAGCCTCTCGGGGCCCTTCAAGGGCACAGCCCGAGGCGCCTTACCGGAGCTCCCCATGCAAATGATTTGGAGCTTGATGATGAACGTACGAAAAAAAAGGGGAGTGAATTTGCGACACGGCCCCATCGGTTTGGGTTAGTTGGATAAGTCATTTTCGGCTGAGAAAGTCGTCGAAGGGTAGATGAAACCTCTCCCTCCGGAGCGCCGACGAAGTCCTCGCGATAACAGTAGGATAGACCCGTTTCGAGCACGAAGGGGTCAACGCAGTTGCCAATCTTAACGCAACGAACTGACGGACGGGAGTCGTGTGTATTCCCAGCGGGTACGGAATGAGGGTCATGAGCGCTGAGAGAGACTTAAGCTACGAGATGACACGTACAAAATGCAGAGGTGAGGGCAATCAGAACGACCGTCCACGCTGGAAGGTGTTTGAGGAACCACGAAGATAAGAGGGGTAGAATAAATTTAATGCCAGCGTGGTCGTTATGAAAGACCCCATTCTCCCGCGACCTGACTGGAAAACACCCCATCCCGACAAAACAACGACATTGAGGCGGGATCGGGGGTGCAGGGGAGGGAGATGGCTGCTGATGGCAAGTCGGAATCAAATAATCAATGAACTGACACCGGATTTACTCACCCCGTCTATTCAAAAATTTGAAGCCGCTTCCCATTTAAGGCGAAGAAAGCGGTTCACCAAGGGCAGGGGTGGATTCGAGACGTGAGGTTGATGAAATTTGACAACCGAAATTTTTCCATTGTTCAAGGCTGCGGAGACCGGGAACGCGAGTTCACAATGAACTTGCAACACGGGGTTGAGAGGGCCATGAGCGGGTGTGTGGGAATAGCTGGTGCCATGTCTGGCAGTGAATAGTAGGATGAATGACTACCTCAAGCAGCCCACGCGGGGCGGTTTCCGTCCCGAGGGAGGTGAAAGAAGGGCAGTGGCCAGAAACAGTTCAACGTTCTGAGCGCGTGTTCGGAAGGCGTCCCACGGCAACACAGCAAGTTGACCCCATCACCTATGAACGCATCGGGCGGTACCGAACGCATGGATGTTCGGGGGGAACTTGGAGCCTTGGACACCGTTCTGTGGTAGCGCGCTGGGCATTGGGTGGGAGAGAGCCTCTCAGCTACTAGCTCCACAAAAGACAGAAATTCGATTTAGCCTAACGCCGCGCACCATACCGGAATATGAAAGGTAGATCAGGTCGCCTGACCATGCCATTAAGACCGAAGGTTCGGTCGTGCACGCGGTTTGGTGGGGCGAGAGAACTCCCAGAATTAGGCCCTGTCAGTACAAGGCGCGAAGGGCAGGAACGGGCGACTACCATCAGAAGGTGAGGCGTAAGACGTAATGAGATGGCTGGGAGAAAGGGAGACACGCTTAGCGATCTGCAGGATCAAATTGGATTCATCAAGGGCGGGAAAAAGGTGATACGAGGGTCGGTGGGACGGGGAGATGTGAGGAGGGGTGTGTTGGGGGTGGGCCGGCTTGAAGGTGCGGTGGATCATAGAGGGACCGGTGTGAAAGGCATCGAAAACCGGTTGAGGGATAGATCCAGGATAGATCAGTAGTTCCAAGTGCTCCACCATGCACCATCAATCAGGACGATGGCATACACGGGTTCCTTGCGATCTTGAGACGAGACGGCGGCGACTGAGCGCAGCGCAAAGGCATCGTGTACGGGCCGGATGAAGAGGTGAAGGAGAAGCAGAGCTCGAGCTCGTTTTTTCAATTTACCTGCAGCCCTCCAGACGATCCCGTTACATAAACGAGAGCGGGGGGGGGGGAGGAGGATTGTTGTCCAAATAAGCCCAAGCGGGACCACGGGCCAGGAAACTGGACTCAGTCTGCCCGGGTTGGGCCCTCTCACTTAATACGCCCTTTAGACTCAGAATTACGCCTAGCCGACGGGGCGGAAGAGGAGGAAATCAGTAAAAAAACGGAAAGCGGCAGCCTCGCACTCTGTTCTTCCCTTTCATTTCATTTGCACCCACACGACATCGCGATCTGCTTATAGTCCCTCTCCTCCGACCCACTCTTCCCCACATCTCTCCCTCCCCCTCCCCGCACTCGCAATGTCCGTCGCCTCTGATGATGAGGTGTTCTACCCTCCATCTAAGCTCGGCGAATACACCGTCATCGAAGAAATTGGCGAGGGCACCTTTGGAAAAGTAAAGAGTAAGAATCCGTGGATCCGGCCACCTCCCTTCTCTCACCCCTGGTTTTCCAGAGGCCGTCCACACCATCACCGGCCATAGGGTCGCCATGAAGTTCATCTCCAAACAGGTCATCAACGCTACTAAAACCAAAACCAGAGTCCAGAGAGAGGTGGAATACATGCGCATGCTGCGACACGCTCACATCATTAAGCTGTACGTCCCCCCTCCACTCTTCGTCCCCATCTCCCTACGCTCTGAAACACCGATTCCGTATCCAGATACGAAGTAATCTCCACCCCCACCGACATCATCATCGTCCTCGAATTCGCCGGTGGTGAACTGTTCGAATACATCGTCGCGAATGGACGCATGGCCGAGCCAGTTGCTCGTCGGTTCTTCCAGCAGATCATGTCTGGCATCGAATACAGCCACAAGCTCAAGATTGTTCATCGGGATCTCAAGCCAGAGAACGTCCTGCTCGACGACGACCTGAACGTGAAGATTGCCGACTTCGGCCTCTCTAGTGAGATGAAAGACGGCGACTTCCTCAAAACAAGTTGCGGAAGCCCCAATTACGCCGCCCCGGAAGTCATTCGTGGTGGTCTTTACACCGGACCGGAGATTGATGTTTGGAGTTGTGGAGTCATTCTCTACGTGATGCTTTGTGGAAGGCTTCCCTTCGAGGATGAGGACGTCCAGACCTTGTTCACAAAAATCAGCCGTAAGTCTCATGCTTTCCCCGCCGACCCCACGTTCGCTAATAACCCTTTGGTACCTCAGAGGGAATGTATCACATGCCCTCCTACTTGTCACAGAATGCCCGTGCACTAATACAGGGAATGCTGGCCGTTGACCCCGTGAAACGAATTACTGTACCAGAGATTCTCCAGCACCCGTTTTTCAAAGCGGACCTTCCTCGCTACCTTACCCCCCTGCCCCCTCCCCCCGGACCGGTCCTCGGACAACTTTCTGCCCTCGTTCACCCCCCGAACCTCGATTTTGAGATCATCGAAGGGCTCGGTCGTATTGAGGAGGATATCGTTGAGCAGCTCACCCACCGAATCCAAGGCATCGACAAGGAAGATATTTGGGAATGTTTGAGAAGGGACGATGGTCCTCAAGGGAACTCGGTCAAAGTCGCGTATATGCTACTGAGGGATAAAAGTCGGCTCGGCAGAGACTGTGGGTGTCTTTTTTTTTCTTTTTTGGTCGAGTTCTGACCGAGTCATAGTGGCAGAATTTGAGGAACAAGAGCGGGATGCTCAGCTGGCTACAATGGACGTAAGTTTGGAGCTCACTTTCCAACAATAGCTAAGCCAACCAATTATTGACACCTTTCCCCTGCTAGCCCCGAAACCCAATCTCACCTAGCGCGATCGCACCAAACGGCACGGACCTTGCGACCAATCCATTTGACGCTGATTTTGGAGCCGGGGAGTACGACGACGAGATTGATGATGGGCTCGATTTCTCTATGCCGCAGCCCGAGGTGAACACGTTTGCTGTGCTCAACTCGTCACTACCGGAGCAATTACCCGAACAGCATCATCTGACGTCATATGCGAGTGCGAAGAGGACCTGGCCAGCCAAGGAGAAAAAACAGCATCGGACAAAATGGCATTTTGGTATCCGATCTAGATCACCTCCGATGGAGGTCATGCTGGAGATCTACCGCACGCTGAAGACTCTGGGTATGGAGTGGAAGGAAAAGAGAGATCTCGGCGGATTGGGTGGCATTCACCGTGATCGGTCGAGAGGCGAGCGAGAACGCGCGAGGATCGAGAGGAACCGGGACTACGACGGTGGTGGATACGTCGACATGCGTGCTGCATCGGCGATTTACTTTGTTGAAACTCGTGCCCGTTATCAGGATGTCGTGGTATGTGCATGCCGCGATTGATCACCCCTTTCCCAACAGACAGCTGATCCTTGGAATCGCAGGTGTTGATGAACCTGCAGCTTTACATGGTGGACTCCCTCAACTACCTGGTGGATTTCCACCACAAAAAGTCTTACAAGGCATCCACGGAACCTGACGCGGGGCCGTTCGACATGGCCAACCCTGACTCATGGTCGGATGCGGCCTCAGAGTCAGGTAAGTCGACGAAAGAAAAGGACGACGACGTGGCTTCGCCGTTTGTATTTATGGATGTGGCTTGTCGCCTCATTTTAGAACTTGCCGGGGGCGGTGAATAAGCGTCTCAACAGCAAGATTGGTTTGCTGAACGTGCTGCTCTACAGTTAACGACCTGTATGCTTTTT
>Ga0307517_10000835_pt1 | contig 53001 bp, 59 predicted proteins | sample 23_EM_MG_FD_194515 | JGI IMG/M metagenome (GOLD analysis project Ga0307517, IMG submission 194515) | Populus trichocarpa ectomycorrhiza microbial communities from riparian zone in the Pacific Northwest, United States - 23_EM | ecosystem: Host-associated > Plants > Roots > Unclassified | place... | reverse complement strand
GCTGAAGGCGGGCTTCCCGGCCGTGCGCGTCACCGAGGCCAACGAGAACTACACCCGCCAGCACCAGGACCTGCGCGTCGAGAACGGGATCAGGTACGGCGACGTCATCGAGGGCGTCGACTTCGCCTACCTGGCCCAGGTGACCCGGCTGAACATCATCTCGATGGCGGCGATGGCCTCGGCCCCCGCCCCGCCCACCGCGGTCGACATCAAGGGTGCGGTCTCGGTCGACACCACCGTGACTTGGGCGCCGGCGCCGGACGCGGCGCGCTACCGGATGTGGTGGCGCTCGACCACCGACCCGCAATGGCGCTTCAGCCGCGACGCCGCGCCCACCGGGACGGCCGTGCTCAAGGGCGTCAACATCGACGACTGGTTCTTCGGGGTCAGCGCGGTCTCGGCCGACGGCTGGGAGAGCCCGGTGGTGTTCCCCGGCGCACCGGGCCAATGGGCCAAGGGCGAACCCGCGAAGTAAGACGCTTGCGGCAATCCGACGTTAACCGCGTTTTCGGGGTTTCACGTAGACTCTCCCCCCATGGCCCATCCCGCCCGCGCCTGCCTCGCCGCGATCCTCGCCTGCACCGTGCTGGGTGGAGGCGCGGCTGCGCCTGTCGCAAAGGCGACGCCGAAAGCGCCCGCCGCGAAGGCTCCGGCGAAGGCCGCGCCGGCGGCCACGCCCGCGAAATCTGCAGCCGCCGCCCCGGCCGGCCCTGCCGCGACGCCCGCCGTCTTCTATGTGGTCCGGCGCACCGAGGAGGCCTGGACGGTGATGGATCCGGCCGCCGTGGAGTCCGTGCCCGGCGGAGGCGTGAAGCGCAGCTACAGCGTCACGGTGCGGCGCAATCTGCTGAACGGCGGGCCGCCGCAGCCTGGCTATGTGCGCACGCTCAACGAATATGACTGCCCGGCGCACAAGTTCCGCTGGCGGACCTTCACCATCTACAATCGCTTCGGCGTGGTGGTGGTGAAGCAGGACAATGCGCAGCCCGATTTCCTGTCCCTCGACCGCGGCAGCGAGGAAGAGACCACCTTCCGGGTGATCTGCGAGGGCGGGGGCGGGGGCTCGGTGGTGGCTGCGCCCTCGCTGGCCCAGCTGGTCATCGGCCTGATGCAGGCCTGGGACGACGCGGCCATGGCTGCGTCCCTGCAGGCCATCGCCCCAGACGCGGCGGGGAAGACCGATCCGAAGAAGGGCGATCCGAAGAAACCTGACGCCAGGCCGGCCGACGGGAAGAAGCCGGACGACAAGCCAAAGGCGACGCCGAAGAGCCCCTGAGCGGGCCGTAGTCCATTTGCGTCATGTGGGGCGGCGCGGGCGCGGGCAGGTTGAACCCGACGTGCGGTCCCTTGGGGCGACTGCCGATGGGGATTTGATCGATGTTCCGTAAGCTCGCCGTGGCCGCCGTGGCCGTTTCCGTCCTGGCCGCCGCGGGGCCCGCCGCCGCATCCACCAACCTGCTGGTGAACGGCGACTTCGAGGACGGGGTGGTCGGCGGGGCCTACGACCATTACCAGAGCGGCATCCCGGTCGGCTGGACGTTCGGTTTCGACGTCGTGGACGTGATCGAGAACGGCTACTACCAGGGCGCGGATCCGGCTCTGGCCGTGCTGCTGACCGCCCAGAGCGGCACGCATTTCGCCGACATGAACGGGGCGGGCTCCACGGGGATCATCAACCAGATTGTCACCGGCCTCGCCGCCGGCGACGCGGTGGAGCTTTCCTTGTGGACCGGCCAGTGGGCGCAGAACTCCCACGCCGGCGTCACCTGGTCGCTCTATGACGGCGTCACCGACGCCCTGCTGGCCAGCGGGAACGCCAATACGGACGGGACGCCCTGGACCCGTCACACGCTCTCGGCGGTGGTCGGCGGTTCGGGCAGCGTCCGGGTGGAACTGGCGGGACTCGCGACCTATCAGGCCGGCTCAGGCGTCGACAACGTTCGCCTGTCGCTGGCCGGCGACGTGCCGGAGCCGACGGTCTGGGGCCTGATGATCGTGGGCTTCGGCGGGATCGGCGCGATGCTGCGCCGCCGCCGCGAGGCGGCCGTTCCCGCCTGACGTTGGCTAGTTGTAGTTCACCAGCACGCTGACCGTGCCGGCGTAGAAGCCGGTCTCGGCCTGGGCGCTGACCGGCATGCGGCCACCGAACTCGAAGTGATGGACGGCCATGAAGGGGCCCAGGCTGCGCGGCGCGTTTTCGGTGCGCGCCACGTCGAGCTCGGCCTCGAGGAAGCCGGGGCCGTCGTCGCGCAGGAACCGCAGGGTGCGTGAGGACTCCACGCTGAAGGTCTCGCCCGGCGGCGCGATGACGTCGTAGCTGGCCGGGGTGATCTCGGCGCCGACCGAGCCCGAGGCCGGGCGGACGGTCGAGGCGACCGTTAGGTCCGCGACCGGCGTCAGGCGCAGGGGGGCGAGCACGTTCACGAAGACCTCGGCGGTCGCTGTCACCGAGCCTGCGTGTGCGATATTGGGTCCGAGCATCGTGGCCCCTGCGGCCAGAACGGCGCGCAGGGCGATGCAACGCTTCTGCGCCGCCATCAAAGACATCCCACCGGCGGGGATGTCTTGTGCATCCCGCGCTCAATGCGGAATGGATCGCACGGCGCCTCTCAAGGCCGGGTTAAACGGCATGGCTTACGGAATCTGAAGACGCGGCAACCGCCGAGTCAGCAACCCGACAGGTCGAACGGCGTTCCCTGTCCCGCTCGCACCCGGCCGCCGACGTCGGCCGCGCGGGTGATCAGAGGGATATCGTCAGCGCCGATCCGGCGCGCAACCGCGGTTGAAGAAGCCATGCCGACCCGCCTTTCCCTCACGCTGCTGGCCTGCGCCAGCGCGCTGTCCCTGAGCGCCTGCAAGAACGACCAGCCGGCGGCTCCCGCGGCCTATGATTTCGCCAGCGCGCCGCCGGCCGCGGTCGCGACCGCCGCACCCGCCGCCTACGAGGCCTATGCGCCGGCCGAGCGCGCGCACGCCTTCGACCGGGCGACCTATCGCGCCGCCCCGAGCTACGGTTTCCGCTATGGCCGGGAGGAGCCGTGGGCCTGGCGTACGGCCGACGACTATTCGATGTACGCCGAGCCTTACGACGGCGGCTACCGCAACTACTACTACGCCCCCGGCGCCGACCGACCGTACTTCGTCCGCGACGACGAGTACGGCTACGGCTACGGCCCCGACGGCGGCCTGGTGGCGGTCTATGACGCCCGCGGAGCCCTCCTGCCCCGCGACCGGCTCTACGCCGTGGCGCAGCTGGCGGGGACCTATCTGGTGCGGGCGAGCGCGGTCCGGCGCTATGCGCTGGACGACCGCTACCGCGTGCCGGTGTCCGACGCCTATTGGGCCGATCGTGCGCCGCGCTACGAGCGCACGCGGGAGGTCTGGTACGCTGCGCCCGAGCGCCAGCCCGCCTGGCGCGACTGGCGCGCCAGCTATGCGCCGCAGATCGCCCGGGAGGTTCCGCGCGGCGAGGTGCGCCGCTGGAGCCGGGCCGACGACCGGGCCTGGCAGGCCTATGAGCAGGCCGACCGCCGGGCCTGGAAGGTCGAGGACCAAGCCTGGCGCAAGGCCGACCGCGGCGAGGGGCGCCGCGTGGCGGTCGTCGCCCCGCCGCCGGCGGTCGATAGGCCGGTCCACGAGGATCGCCGCGACCGAGGCCACGACAGCCGGCCTGTGCAGGCGCCGCCCCAGGTCGCCCAGGCGCAACCCGATCAGGCCCGGGCGCCACGACCGACCCCCGATCTCGGTTGGAAGGCGCGACGGGCCGAGGCGGCGCGACAGGTGGCCCAGGCTCAGCCTGAACAGCCCCAGGCGCCCCGCGCAGCCCGCGACCACGGTCAGGGCGACCGGCACGCCCAGGCGCCGCAAAGGGTCGCCCAGGCCCAGCCTGAACACCCCCAGGCGCCGCACCCGGCCCGCGAGCACGGCCAGGGCGACCGGCGCGCGGAGGCCCCGAAGCCGGTCGCCCAGGCCGCGGCCGCCCGGCCGGATCGCCGTCAGGGCCATGGCGGCCGGCCGGACACGGCGTCGGCGCACGCGGCCGACGCCGCGGCCCAGGTCAAGCCTGCGCGCGGCGGCAAGGGTCACGGCAAAGCCAAGGAGAAGGACGAAATCAGGCCGTGATGCAACCTTATCCGTCTGAATCCGTTAGGGTTCCATGCCAAGGATCATCATTGCCTGCCCGACCTCCGGTGAAGATGTCCCGACGGGACACCGCACCCAGGATCTCGACCTTTCGACCATGCAGGGCGCCCGGGCCTTTCGGTGTCCCGTCTGCAAGGCCGTCCATGACTGGACCGCCCAGGAGGCCCACGTCGAGGCGGGGCTGCCTGAAGCCGCCCAGCCTCGAGCCGCCTGACCGCTCAGGCCAGTCCTCCCCTCTCTTGGGGGAGGCGGCGCGAAGGCAGGTCAGTCCCGCAGCGAAGTCGCCAGGATCTGCAGGGTGAGCCTGGCCGCGGCGTTGACGTCGTTCGGCTCGCCCCGCTCGAAGGTGACGATGCCGGCCTCGAACAGCTGGTCGATCTCCGCGCCGGTCAGAAGGCCTTTGCGCTTGAGCGTGGAGAGCGTGCCGACGATGATGGCGTGCAAGGCCGCCAGCATTCCGGCGCGTTCGGCCTCTGGCGAGATCGGGATTTCCATGAGCTGGCGCCTCTGAACGCGTTTCCGACCGGTGTCGGAACCTCTTCAGGTCCAGTTCAGGTGCGCCGCGTCAGAAGTCCAGCCGTCGAGAAGCTTGCCGCCGTCCAGAGTTGAAAGTCCCCATGCAAACCTTCCCCGTCCTGCGCACCGCCGCCCTCGCGGTCGGCCTCCTGGTCGCCGTCGTCCTGCCTGCTCATGCCGCCGACGGCGCCGCGCTGGTGGCCCCCGCCTTCGGCAATACCGTCCTGTCGATCTATCCGGACGGCCGCTCGCAGAAGATCTGGATGCACCCGGACGGCACCTGGGACGGCAAGAGCCGCCGCGGCACTCCGCTGGCCGGCAAATGGAGCGTCAAGAGCGACAAGGTCTGTCTCAAGCAGTCGAAACCGCCGGTCGGCCCGTTCGCCTACTGCGCACCGTTCCCCGCCCAGGTGAAGATGGACGTGGCCTGGGCCTCGAGGGACATGGGCGGCGCCCCGATCCAGATCAAGATCGTCAAGGGCATAGTCACCGCCTACCAGCCGACCGACAGATAGCGGCCCCTTGACGGCGGCCGCGGGCAGGCGCGTGTCAGGCGCATGGCCATGGAAACCGTCTACATTGTGCAGTCCTACGTCGCCGGCCGCGGCGCCGCGCTGAAGGCCGAGCCGCAGGTGGGCTGCAAGACCGCCGAGGAGGCCAGGCGCAAGGCCGAGCGGCTGGGGCCGCTGCGGCTCGGGGTGGTGGCCTTCGAGGTCTCCGCCGACACCGAGCTCGGCGACTACGACGAAAACCCCAAGATCCTGTTCCGCGCCGGCCGCCTGCCGCCGCCGTTCGAAGACTAGGGCGCTATTCGCTCCGATAGACTCGGAGCGGCGCTCTAAATCCTTATTTGGTCGCGCTTTCTGACGCCGAACTGGCGGCCACTTCGGCGGAAAGCGCTCCAGGCTAGTACCGGTCGTAGCGGGGGTCGTAAGGCCGGTAGCTGTAGACCGGCCGCGGCGGGACCCACTGCGGACGCGGGGCGTCTTCCTCGTCGTAGTACGCGGCCTGGGCGCGGCGGCGCTGCAGCTCGGCGCGCTGCTGGTCGGCGAGCGACAGGCTGCGCTGGCGGTCGGCCTCGGCCTGGGCCTGCTCGGCCTGGGCGGTGAGCCGGGCGGTTTCGGCGGCGAGGCGCTGGCGCTCGGCCTCGGCGGCTGCGGTCTGGGCCCGGGCCGCGGCGAGCTGCTCGTCGGCGAGCGCCCTGGCGCGGGCGTCCTGCGCGGCGCGGCCGCGGGCTTCCTCCTGCGCGGCGATCCGCGCGCGGTGCTGGGCGGCGACCTGGGCCCCGCAGGTGCGCAGGTCGGCCAGGCCCTGGGCGGCCCCGGCGAGCGAGGTGCGCACGGCCTCTTCCGAGAGCCAGGCGATCTGCAGCGTCCCCCCCTTGCGCATGGCGGCGAGCGTTTCGTCGGAGAGCGCCATCTGGGCGATCTTCGGCGTGTCGGCGCGCAGCACGAGATTCGGATAGGCCTTCTGGTCGACCCGGATCGGCAGGAAGGCGCGCTCGGAGACCTCCTCCATGGCGAAGCGCAGGGAGACCTGGCCGCCATCGGAGACCAGGGCCACGGGTGAGACCGCGCCGGAGCGGCCGGTGAGCTCAAGCTCGGTCCGGCAGGCGGCCTCGCCGGGCGTGATCAGCCAGCCGGGCGGTTCGAGATGGGGCGTAGACGGCGTCGCGGCGGCCGCGCAGCCACAGACGGCCGTGGCCAGCACGGCGCCAAAGGCCAGGTACTTCATTCCCGACAGCTCCTTAGCCGTCCCCTGCGCTCAAGGTACGGCGCGCGGGGCCGTACGGCTAGAGCTCAGATGCAGTCGGCCGCACCCGGCGCGGGGTGCAAGCTGATTTGTCGCAGCCGCTCTTAGCAGGCCCGTCATCCGGCGTGGCGTTGTGTGGCAGCGCTGTCCGAAGGAGTGCGCCGTTGCTACCGTCCGAGACCCACGTCCCGCCGATCGCCGCCGGCGAGCAGCCCGCGGAGGCCGCATCCGCGACGGCGGATTCCAGTCTGGCGCGAGCCCGGTCGCTGACGCCCGCCGCCCGGATGGAGGAAGCCGCCACAGCGCTCCACGCGGTGGGTCCGGCCAAGCTGATCATTTGCATGGTCGCGGGGTTGCTGGCGCTCCTGATCGTCCCGTGGCGGGTCGCCGCCGCCTGGACCGCCTGTGGCCTGGTCGTGGAAGCCTGGGGCTGGTTCGCCAGCCGTCCACGGGCGCCCGGCGCGACGCTCGACCAGGGTTCGCGGATCCCGGCCTTCATGGCCAGCTACCTGGCGTCGAACCTCTCGTGGCTGCTCCTGGGCGGCCTCTTCTGGGCCGCCGGCACAGTGTCGGGCCACGCCGCCGGCGCCACGGTTTTCCTGACGGTGGCCTCGGTCTGCGCACTGCTGTTCCACAATGCGCCCGCGGCCTACCTGGCCGCCGGCTCGGCGCCGGCGGCGGCGGTCGTCGCCGTGCTGGCCCTGGCCGACGGCCGCTCCTGGCGCGAGATGCTGCCGATCTGGCTGATGCTGGCGCTGAGCGCGATCTTCAACCTCGGCCGCGCTCTCGAAACCCCCTCGGCCCAGCAAGCCCAGCGGCGCCTCAACGCCAGCCTCCAGAACTTCGAGACCCTGGCTGAGCACGTTACCGACCTCATCATCCGCACCGACCTCAATGGCGTGCGCGAGTACGTCTCGCCGGCCAGCCTGGCGATGCTGGGCTACCGGCCCGAGGAACTGGTCGGGCCGTGGGACATGCAACACCCGGACAATGACACCCGCGCGATGAGGGCCGCCTTTCGGCGCATGGTGGCGGACCCGTCGCGCTCGGAGATCTTCACCTCCCGAATACGCCACAAGGACGGCCGCTGGCTGTGGATGCAGGCCAACGCCAAGCTGGTCTGCGAGGACGGCGTTCCGGTGGGGATCATCGGCGTCAGCCGCGACGTCACCGACCAGATCGCCACCGAAGCCGCGCTGCGCGAGGCCAAGGTCGAGGCCGACGCCGCCACCCGCGCCAAGGCCGAGTTCCTGGCCAACGTCAGCCACGAGATCCGCACCCCGATGAACGGCATCCTGGGCGCCCTGCACCTGCTGGAGCGCGAGCCCATCTCGGCCGAGGGTCGCGAGCTGATGCGCAACGCCCAGGATTCAGGGCGGATGCTGTCGCAGCTGCTCAACGACGTGCTCGACTTCTCCAAGATCGAGGCCGGCCACCTGGAGCTGGCGCCCGAGCCGATGCGGCCGGCCGAGGCGCTGGAGGCGGTGACCATGCTGCTGGGCGGGCAGGCCCGGGCCAAGGGCGTCGAGCTCAGCTGCGAGATCGCCGGCGGCGACCTCTGGATCGAGGCTGACCCGCTGCGGGTGCGCCAGGCGATGTTCAACCTGATCGGCAACGCCGTGAAATTCACCGACGCGGGCCGCGTCACCGCCCGGCTGGCGGTGGAACCGGCCGAGGACGGCGGGCGCCGCGTGACCCTGGAGGTCGAGGATACCGGCATCGGCATGACCGACGAGGCCCAGGCGCACCTGTTCGAACGCTTCCGTCAGGCCGAGGGTGACACCGCCCGGCGGTTCGGCGGCACGGGCCTGGGCCTTTCCATCACCCAGGCGCTCGCCCGGCTGATGAGCGGCGAGATCCGCTTCTCCAGCGTGGAGGGCGAGGGTTCGAACTTCTGCCTGACGTTCCACGCCCCCGTCGCCCAGGCGCCCGGGCTGGAGCCGGCGCCGGAAGGCCTGCTGGACGGGATCGCCATTCTGCTGGTGGAGGACAACGCCACGAACCGCCTGGTGGCGCGCACCTTGCTGACCCGGCTGGGCGCCAGCGTCGAGGAGGCGGAGGACGGCGTCGCCGGCCTGGCGGCCGCGCGCGGCGGCCGCCACGACCTGATCCTGATGGACATCCAGATGCCGCACATGGACGGGGTGACCGCCACCCGCGCCATCCGCGGCCTCGTGGGGCCTGCGGCCGGGGTGCCGATCCTTGGGCTGACCGCCAACGTCATGGTCCATCAGTGCGCCGAGTACCTGGCCGCCGGCATGGATGGCGTCGTGGCCAAGCCGATCTCGCCGGCCGCCCTGCTGGGGGAGATCGCCAGGGTGATCGACGCACGGACCGAGGACGGCGAGGCTGCGGCGGCCTGACGCCAGGCTTAGGCCGCCCGCGCCCCGCGGCTAGGCTGCGCTGGCGATTTCCGGCGGCGAGACGAGATGGGCGCTGACTTCATCCTCGTTGTCCTCGATCTCACCCTTGACGAACACCCAGGTCAGTTCGCGGTCCGGCGCATGGCGGATCTCGACGCCGCCGTACCAGGCGCGGTCGACGGTGGGGTCGGGGTGCAGGACGACGGAGTCGTCCTCGCCTTCCACCACCAGGGCGGTCAGGTGATCGCGGCTGCATTCGATCCACAGGGGCTTGCAGCGCTTGCTCCGCAGCTCGGCGAGCTTGCGGTTGAGACAGTCGGTGAGCGGCGGAGGCGCCATCGCGGCCTCGGTCGCCTCGCCCGACTCGTTCTGAGCCGGCAAAGCATGAGTAGCCATGCGCCGGATGGTAAACCGGCAGACGTTGCCGAACCGTTTCCAGGAACGGGATTAGGGCCCGCGGACCGCGCGGACCGCGCGGGCGGCCGACCGGCGCCTAGGCCGCAACGCCGATCCGCGCCTGGATGACCCGCCGGCCCTTGCGGAAGACGCAGGTGAGCGGACTGTCGCTCTGACGAATCTCGACCCCGCCATAATAGGCCCGGTCCACCGCCGGATCGGGGTGGAGGACGATGACGTCGGCGTCGCCCTCGCGGACCAGGGTGGTCAGGTCGGCCTTGGTGGCTTCGATCCACAAGGCCTTGCAGCCCTGGCGGCGCAGCTCGGCCAGGATCAGGTCCAGGCGGGCCGTCAGCCGCACGCCCGCGGAGGCGGGGCGCTGGGGCGCGGACTTGGCAGGGTGAGTCGCCATGGGTGGGATATACAACCTTCGCCATAGAATGAGCAGGCGCTCGCGCGCCCGTCACAGCTATTACGGGTCGCGGTTACCGACGGATGCAACGTTGCCTTGCGGCGAATTGACGTGGCTTGTGGGGAGCGGCCGGCCCAGCCCTGAGCGAGGGGCGGATAAGGGGCCGGTCAACGCCCGCTTCGCGTTGACACCCCGCTCCCCATGCGTATAAGTCCCGCCCCTCGCCCGCGGGCTATCTCGCGGGCGCATTCTGTTTTGCACATATCTGAAGTTTGAAGGCGCGAACGATGTACGCGGTGATCAAGACCGGCGGCAAGCAGTACCGGGTCCAACCCGGTGACGTGCTGGTTGTCGAAAAGCTGGCTGGCGAACCTGGCGCGAACGTCGCGTTCGGCGAGGTGCTGATGCTGGGCGACGGCGACGCCGTCACCCTGGGCGTCCCCACCGTGGCCGGCGCGAGCGTTTCGGCGACCCTGATCGAGACCCGCAAGGGTGAGAAGGTGAAGATCTTCAAGAAGATCCGTCGCCAGGGCTACCGCCGCACCCGCGGTCACCGCCAGCACGAGACCGTGCTGCGCGTGACCGGTATCGCGGGCGCCGACGGCAAGGAAACCAAGTGGGATGGCGTGGTGGACATGACCACCAAGGCCGAGCTGGATGCCCGGGCCCGTGGCCTGGTGTTCATCAGCCCGCAGGCCCAGATCGACGCCGCCGCGGCCCGCAAGGTCCAGACGCCGAAGAAGGCCGCCGCCCCGAAGGCCGCCAAGGCTCCGAAGGCGGCTCCGGTCGCCAAGGCCGCCCCGGCGCCCAAGGCCGAGGCTGCTCCGGCGAAGAAGGCTGCTGCCAAGGCCGCGCCGGCCAAGGCCGCTGCCCCCAAGGCGACCGACGACAAGAAGGCTGCTGCGCCGAAGAAGGCCGCCGCCCCCAAGAAGGACAAGTCCGCCTAGTAAGGCGGGCTGAGGTTTAGGAGAGCACCATGGCTCACAAGAAATCAGGCGGCTCGTCGCGCAACGGGCGCGATTCCGCCGGTCAGCGTCTCGGCGTGAAGAAGTTCGGCGGCGAAGCGGTGCTCGCCGGCAACATCCTCGTGCGTCAGCGCGGCACCAAGTTCTGGCCGGGCGACAATGTCGGCCTGGGTCGCGACCACACGCTCTTCGCCACCGCCACGGGCGCGGTGAAGTTCATCACCAAGCGCGACGACCGCACCTACGTGAACGTGATTCCGGCGATGCCGGTGGCGGCCGACGCCAAGTAAGCGGAACCTCCTTTCTCCGGTTCCGCCTCGTTTCAGGGCTGAACCGGACAGACGAACCTAAGCGGGGAGTCCGGTCAGCCGGGGCTCCCCGCTTTCGTTTTGGGCCCGATCTTCCTCCGGCAAAGGAGGGGAGGGGCCGGGAGGTTGATATGTGCGCAATCGAAGTGACCCCGACGATCGGGACGGAGCGGCTGGTGTTGCGCGGGCTCGTGCGGGCCGACGCGGCGCGGATCTGCGAGCTGCTGGCCGATCCCAGCGTCGCCGCCATGACCGCCAACGTGCCGCATCCCTACGGGTCCGCGGACGCCGAGGCCTTCGTGGACCGCGCCCTGGCCCGGAACTGGGACCGCGAGCCCGGCTTCGTCATCGAGCACCGCAACTTCGGGCTCGTCGGCATGCTGGGGACGCGGATCGGCGAGACCGGCAAGGCCGAGATCGGCTTCTGGCTCGGCCGCCCGTTCTGGAACCGCGGCTACGCCACCGAGGCGTTGCGCGCGGCCTTGCGGTGGGTGAAGCGCGACTGGCGCAGGAACGTGGTCATGGCCGGCCACTTCTCCGACAACCCGGCGTCCGGCCAGGTGCTCTGCAAGGCCGACTTCCTCTACACCGGCGACGTCGAGCTCATTCCCTGCGCCGCCCGGGGCGGGGCGGAGATTCCGACGCGGATGATGGTGTGGCTGGCCTAGGCGCCGTCGCGGGGATGAGCGGATATGGCGTTCTGTGCTATCAGCCGCCGGCTATGACGTCCGCGACCCTCGATATGCGCCAGGCCCCCTTGCCGCACCTGCTGGCCAACCGCCCGCTCTGGCTGCGCGTGGGCGTGGTGCTGCTCTGCGGCTGGGCCGGGTTGGCTATCGGCAGCGACGTCCTCGCCGCCTTCGCGGGCGGGGTCGTCCCCTTCCTTCCGGGCGCGGCGGTCAAGGCGGTCGCCGCCGCCCTCATTGTGACGCTGGCGCTCGCGCGGCGGAAAGCTACCTAAGCAAGACCATGAAATTTCTCGACGAGTGCAAGATCTACATCCGCTCCGGCAACGGGGGCGGCGGCGCCGTGTCGTTCCGGCGCGAGAAATATATCGAATATGGCGGTCCCGACGGCGGCGACGGCGGCAAGGGCGGCGACGTCTGGATCGAGTCGGTCGAGGGGCTGAACACCCTGATCGACTACCGCTACCACCAGCACTTCAAGGCCGAGACCGGCATCCACGGCATGGGCCGCAACCGCCATGGCGCCAATGGCGCCGACGCGGTGATGAAGGTCCCCGTCGGCACCCAGGTGTTCGCCGACGACAAGGAAACCCTGCTGCTGGACCTCGACAGGCCGGGCATGCGCATCCGCCTGCTCAAGGGCGGCAACGGCGGCTTCGGCAATACCTATTTCAAGGGCCCGGTGAACCAGGCCCCGCGCCACGCCAACCCCGGCCAGGAGGGCGAGGAGAAGTGGATCTGGCTTCGCCTCAAGCTGATCGCCGACGTGGGCCTGGTCGGCCTGCCCAACGCCGGCAAGTCGACCTTCCTGGCCGCCGCCAGCGCCGCCAAGCCGAAGATCGCCAACTATCCGTTCACGACGCTAGCCCCCAACCTCGGCATGGTCGACCTCTCGGTGGGCGAGCGCTTTATCCTGGCCGACATCCCGGGCCTGATCGAAGGCGCCAGCGAGGGCGCGGGCCTGGGCGTGCGGTTCCTCGGCCACGTGGAGCGCACCGCCAGCCTGATCCACCTGGTCGACGGCACCCAGGACGACGTGGCCGAGGCCTGGCGCACCGTGCGCCACGAGCTGGAAGCCTATGGCGAGGAGCTGGGCGACAAGACCGAGTTCCTGGTGCTCTCCAAGGTCGACGCGCTCGACGACGAGACCCGCGCCGCGAAGAAGGCCGAGCTGGAGGAAGCCTCCGGCGCGCAGGTGCGCGAGGTCTCCGGGGTCTCCGGCGAGGGCGTCACCGAACTGCTGCGCGAGGCCTATGCGCTGGTCCGCCGGCGCAAGGGCGAGGTGGTGGCGGAGGAGATCGCCCAGAGCGGCGTCGAGCCTGAGAGCTGGGCGCCGTGAGCGGGATCGCGGCCGCCCGGCGCATCGTCATCAAGGTCGGCTCCTCGCTCCTGATCGGGGAGGAGGGGGCCAACGCCCATTGGCTGAGCGCCTTCGCCGCCGACGTGGCGCGGGTGCGGGCGCGGGGCCAGCAGGTGCTGGTGGTGTCGTCGGGCGCGGTGGCGCTGGGGCGGCGGCGCCTCGCCCTGACCCGGCGTGCTCTGACCTTGCCGGAGAAGCAGGCCGCGGCGGCGGCCGGCCAGTCGGCGCTGATGCGCGCCTGGGAAGAGGCCTTCGAGCCGCATTGCGCCCATTGCGCCCAGATCCTGCTGACCCGCGACGACACCGAGGTGCGCCGGCGCTGGCTGAACGCGCGGGCCACCGTCGACACCCTGCTGGGCCTCGGCGTCATCCCGGTGGTCAACGAGAACGATACGGTGGTCACCGAAGAGATCCGCTACGGCGACAACGACCGGCTGGCCGCCCGCGTGGCCCAGATGATCGGCGCGGATCTGCTGGTGCTGCTGTCGGACGTGGATGGCCTCTACACCGCCGACCCGCGCCGCGACCCCGCGGCCGAGCACCTGGCGCGCATCACCCGCCTGACGCCGGAGCTCGAGGCCATGGCGGGCGGCGCCAACGCCGCCGCCGGCGTCGGGACCGGCGGTATGGCCACCAAGCTCGCCGCCGCCCGGATCGCCAGCGCCGCGGGCTGCGCCACCGTGATCACCCTGGGCAGTCGCGCCGCGCCGCTGCAGGCGGTGGAGGACGGGGAGCGTGCGACCATCATCGAACCGTCGACGACGCCGGCGGCGGCCTACAAGGCCTGGATCGCCGGCAGCCTGGCGCCGGCGGGCGCGCTGGTGGTGGACGCGGGCGCGGCCCAGGCCGTGCGGCGCGGCAAGAGCCTGCTGGCCGCGGGCGTCCGCCGCGTCGAGGGCCGCTTCGACAAGGGCGACGCCGTGGTGATCGTGGATGAGGCGGGAGCCGAGATCGGCCGTGGCATCGTCCGCTATCCCGCCGAGCACGCCACCAGCATCTGCGGCCTGAAGAGCGAGGCCATCGAGCCGGCGCTCGGCTACACCTCTGGCCCGCTGGTCCACGCCGACGACCTGGCGCTGGCCGCCCACGCCTGACCTCCTTGTATCTGGAAGGCAGCGCGGGGGAGAGGCGGCATTTGTGTCACGGAAGTGAAACGGGCTAGGTAAGGCTCACCCTGAGCATATGGGGGAGAGGTGGACGACGGCGGCGCACGGCATGACCCTGGCCCGACCCGCGAGGGGCGGCTGCAGGCGCTTGCTCCGGGCCAGGCCGTGCCGTTCGGCGGCGACCGCGTCGCCCATGTGAGCCCCGAGCTGGCCGCCGCCTTCAAGCCCGGCGACCGGCTGGTGGTGGTGCAGGACACCGGCGACCTTCTGCATGTGCCGGCCGCCGAGCACGCCACCGCCACCGCCGCCGTGGGGCGCGCCGTCGAAGCGTTCGCGCGGATGGGCGAGGTCTCCGACGCCGCCGTCAGCCAGTTCTTCGACGCCTTCGCCGCGCGTCTGGCCGACGACGCCTGCTGGGGTGAGATCGCCAGGGCCAATGCGGCCGACGTGAGCGCCGCCGCCGCCCGAGGCCGCTCGACCACACGCCTGATGGCCAACGACGCCATGCGCGCCGACATGATCTCGGGACTGCGGGCCTGGCGCGACGCCGCGCCTTCGCGGGGCCAGGTCATCGAGCGGGTCGAGCATCCCGGCTGGAGCGTCGAGCAGGTGACGGCGCCGCTGGGCTCCGTCGGCTTCGTGTTCGAGGGCCGCCCCAACGTCTTCGCCGACGCCACCGGCGTGCTGCGAGGCGGCAATACCGTGGTCTTCCGCATCGGCTCGGATGCCCTGGGGACCGCGCGGGCCATCGTCGCCGAGGCGCTGGCGCCCGCGCTCAAAGTGGCTGGCCTGCCCGACGGCGCGGCCGTGCTGGTGGACTCCGCCGCCCACGCGGCGGGCTGGGCGATGTTCGCCGATCCGCGGCTGGCGCTGGCGGTGGCGCGGGGCTCCGGCCCGGCGGTGGCGCAGCTGGGCGCCATCGCGCGCCAGGCCGGGACGCCCGTCAGCCTGCACGGCACGGGCGGCGCCTGGATCGTGGGCGACGCGAGCGCCGACGCCGAGCGGTTCTTCGCCGCGGTCTTCCACTCGCTGGACCGCAAGGTCTGCAACACCCTGAACGTCTGCTGCATCGTGGCGTCCCGCGCCGATGAGCTGGTCCCGCTCTTCCTCGATGCGCTGGCCCGGGCCGGCGAACGGCGGAAAGGCTGGAAGCTGCACGTCGCGACCGCCGACCTCAGCCGCATCCCCGAGGTCCTGCGCGCCGCCCGCGGGACCGTCGTCCGCGCCGAAGGGCCGGTCGAGGAAGCCCTGGTCGAGCCCATCGCCGACGCCGAACTCGGCCGCGAATGGGAGTGGGAGGAGACCCCCGAAGTCACGCTGAAGATCGTCGAAAGCCTCGATGAGGCCGTGGCGCTCTTCAACCGGCACAGCCCAAGGTTCGCCGCCAGCCTGATCGCCGAGGACCCGGCGGCGCAGGAGCGCTTCTACGAGATCGTCGACGCGCCCTTCACCGGCGACGGCTTCACCCGCTGGGTGGATGGGCAATATGCCTTGAAAAAGCCGGAGCTCGGCCTCTCCAACTGGCAGAACGGGCGGCTCTTCGCCCGCGGCGGCGTGCTGGCCGGCGACGGGGTGTTCTCGGTGCGCGCCCGCGTCCGCCAGATGGACACCGCCCTCGACCGCAGCGACGCGCCCACCCCGCCGCGCAAGGCCTGACGCCTATGTGGTCAGCCGGTCCGGCGCCTCGCGCCTCCCCAGGCGGCCGGCCCCGGGCGCTCCGCCTCGGTTTCCACCTGGAGCCCGGCATGAAGGTCGGGCTCTACGGAGGGTCGTTCAATCCCGCCCACGAGGGCCACGCGCATGTTGCCGAGACCGCCAAGAGGCGGTTGGGGCTGGACAGGGTGATCTGGCTGGTCTCGCCGCAGAACCCGCTGAAAGCGCGCCACGAGACCGCCGACCTCGCCGAGCGGATGGCCGGCGCCAAGGCGCTGGCGAAGGGGCCGGGGATGATCGTCTCCGAGATCGAGACGGCGCTCGGCTCGGCCTACACCATCGACACGGTCCGGGCCCTGAAGCGCCGGTTCCCGGGGGTGAAGTTCGTCTGGATCATGGGCGCCGACAGCCTGGCCAGCTTCCACCGCTGGCGCGGCTGGACCGAGATCATGCGCGAGGTTCCGGTCGCCGTGGTCTCGCGCCCCTGGATCTCACTGAAGAGCCGGTTCTCGCCCGCCGCGATCCGGTTTGCCCGCTACCGGCGCCCCTCCACCCAGGCCCGGACCCTGCCCGGATCGAAGCCACCGGCCTGGGTTTTCCTGTTCGGCCGGTTCAATTTTCTGAGTTCCACGGCGCTGCGGGAACGATTGAAGCGCCGCGCAGCTTGAACCTTTGCGAGGGCGCCTGCCCGCAGGCTGCTTTCCATGTTAGGGTCGTGATCGCGAGGACATCAAAGGAGCACCCCGCTGGACCGTGAAGCTGCGCCGCGTGCGCAAGAAGGCCTGGACGCCGCTCTCATCCGGAGCGCCAAGCCTTCGAAGGAAGTGCAGGATCGCATCCAGGCTTTGGAGGATCTGATCCTGGAGCGCCTCGACGACGACAAGGCGCAGGACGTCGTGTTCATCGACCTCAAGGGCAAGAGCGCCATGGCTGACGGCCTGGTGGTCGCCTCCGGGCGGTCGCACCGTCATGTGGGCGCCATGGCCGACCACCTGCTGCGCGCGCTCAAGGAGCAGGGCTACGGAAAGTGCCGGGTCGAAGGCATGCCGCAGTGCGACTGGGTGCTGATCGACACCGGCGACGTGATCGTCCACCTCTTCCGCCCCGAGGTGCGCAGCTTCTACAACATCGAGAAGATCTGGTCGGTGGACAGCCCCCACCGCACCCCCACGCACCAGGCGGTCTAAGGCCCCGTCGGCCGAAATAATCCGGCGTTCTCCGCGCTTCTCCAGGATCGGGCTGGGGAAACAGGCCGTAGGCGCGGAAGCCTATCGAATTCGGCGGCTTCGTCCCGCCCGACCTCTAGTAGACGCGCGTGGGCCGCAGCGACGAGATCGCCCGGTCCATGCCGATCCGGCGGGTGTCGGCGACGTCGCGGTCGATCGTGGTGCAACGGCCCCGGAAGTTGGCGTCCGCGCAGACCATCCACGGCCCCGAGCGGCGCTCCAGCCGGATCGAGCGGACGTGGTCGTTCAGGCCCATGTTGTCGAGGTTGGCGACGGAGCGGTCGATCTGCATGGACCGGCCCTGGAAATTCCTCCTCGCATAGACCGTCACCACATCGCCGCGGCCCGGCGGCGGGGGACGGATGCCGGGCGGCGGGCGGCCCGGACCGCCGGGATAGCCAGGCCCCGGACCTGGCAGCGGCGGGGGCCGGCCGCCGGCGAGGCTGGCGCAGACCAGGGCGCCGCTGGCGTCGACGCTGATGTTGCTGCCCGGGCAGCTCAGGACGTTGATCGAGGACTGGCCGCCGCCGCGCTCGCCGCGGCAGGTGGCGCTGAGCATCTGGCCGTTCATGGCGATGTCGCGGCAGCGGGACGGATAGTCGCCGGGCGGCATCGGCTGGGCCGTCGCCGCGGGCGGGGTCGCCATCGTCAGGACGGCCAGGGCCGCCAGGCCAAGCATCTTGCGCATTGCATCGCCTCCCACGCCGCAGGCGCGGCTATCCTGCGGCAACGCCTGGCCCGGTGAAAAGCTCCGCTACTTCGGCAGGGCGAAGGCGATGACGTAGTCGCCGCGCGCCCTGGCGCCGCGCGCGCCGCCTGCCGAGACCAGGACGTACTGCCGCCCCGTTGGCGAGACATAGGTCATCGGCGTGCCGCCGACGCCCACCGGCAGCTTGGCCTGCCAGACCACCTTGCCCGTGCCGGTGTCGTAGGCGCGCAGGTAGGGGTCCTGGGTCGCGGCGTGGAAGGTCAGGCCGCCAGCGGTGGCCACCGGGCCGCCGAGGCCCATGGCGCCCAGTGGGATCTTCAGGCCGGACTTCAGACCGAACGGCCCGGCGTACTCCGCCGTGCCCGCGGGCACCTGCCACACCACCCGCCGCGTGGCGAGGTCCACGGCTGAGAGCGTGCCGTTCGGCGGCTGCAGGCAGGGCACGAACAGCAGCGAGAGCATCCAGGCGTGGCGATCCTCATAGGCCTGGGCGTCATGGCCCTTGGCCGAGCGGCCCGGCGCGAAGGTCGCCAGGTCCATCCGCTTGTCCTTGGTGGGGATCAGCTTGACGCGCAGCAGTATGCGGACGTCGGGCACGATCAGCAGGTCGCGGGCAGGGTCATAGGCGCCCGAGCCCCAGTTCATGCCGCCCGCGTTGGACGGATACTGGATCGACGTGGTCTTGCCGGGCGGGGTGAAGTCGCCCTCGTAGCGCGCGGCCTTGAAGGCGATGCGGCAGAAGAGCTGGTCGATAGGGGTCGCCCCCCACATCTGCTTTTCGGTGAGCCGCGCCGCGCCGATCGCCGGCATGCCGGTGGAATAGGGCTGAGTGGGCGAGGTCCATTCGCCCTTCTCCGCCCCACCGGGCACGGGCTTTTCGGTGACCTGGGTCAGCGGCCGTCCGGTCGCCCGGTCCAGCACGAAGATCTGGCCGCGCTTGGTGAGCTGGATCAGCGCGGGCGTCCTGGCGCCGCCGACCGTGGGGAAATCCACCAGCATCGGCTGCGAGGGGACGTCGTAGTCCCAGAGGTCGTGGTGGGTGGTCTGGAAATGCCAGCGCTCCTTGCCCGTGGCGATGTCGAGGGCCACCACCGAGGACGAGTATTTGTCCGAGGCGTCGGTGCGGTGCGAGCCCCAGTAGTCTGGCGTGGCGTTGCCGGTGGGCAGGTAGACCAGCCCCAGCGCGGTGTCGAAGGCCGGCGTCGACCAGACGTTCGGCGTGCCGCGGGTGTAGGTCTTTCCGGGCGGCGGCAGCTTGTCGATAGTGGGATCGCCCAGGTCCCAGGTCCAGACGATCTCGCCGGTCTCGGCCGAGAAGGCGCGCACCGCGCCGGACGGCTCGCCCAGTTCGCGGTTGTCCATCACCCAGCCGCCGACGATCACCCGGTCGTTGGCCACGGTCGGCGCCGAGGTCTGGAAGTAGAAGCCGGGCTTCACCTGGCCCATGCCGACCTTAAGGTCGACGACGCCGTTCGCGCCGAAGCCCGGGCAGGGCTGGCCGGTCCTGGCGTCCAGCGCGAACATCCGCGCATCGATGGTGGTGGACAGGATCCGGCGGTCGCAGATCGTGGCCGGCGGCGAAATCCCGCCCAGATAGACCGGCGGCGCGGGCCGCTGGTAATAGCCGACGCCGCGGCAGCGGTTCCAGAAGAACGGCTTGATGCCCGGGTCGTGGCGCCAGCGTTCCTTGCCGGTGTCGGCGTCGACCGCAATGACGATGTTGCGCGGCGTGCAGATGTAGACGGTGTCGCCGATCTGCGAGGGCGTGTTCTGGTCCTCCGAGCCGCCCTTGGCCACGTCGCCGGTGTGCATCGTCCAGGCGACCTTCAGGTTCTGGACGGTCCTGGCGTTGATCTGGTCGAAGGGGGCGTAGCGCGTGCCCGCGGCGTCGCGGCCGTAGCTGGCCCAGTCGCCCGGCTGGCCGGCCGCCGCCACCTGGGCGGGCGCCGCCGCGGTCCTGGCGACGCCCTGGTCGGTGGTCCTGGCGAGGCCGATGCCCAGCAGCATGACCGCGAGCACGACGCCGATCGCCGTCAGGCGCAGGGCCAGGGTGCGCTGCGCGGACCGCTCCACGCCCAGCATCGTGAGCAGCGCCAGCAGGGCGATTACGAGCGGCGAGAACACCCGCGGGACCAGCGGCCAGAAGGCGACGCCGCTCTCCCACACCGCCCAGCCCAGCGTGCCCAGCAGCACCAGGGCGAAGATCGTCCCGCCCGAGGCCTTGCCCCGCCACAGCTGTACGGCGGCGGCCACGAGGCCCCCGCCGGCGATCACGTAGTAGGGAGACCCCTTGAGGATCGCCAGATAGGCCCCGCCCAGCAGCAGCGGCAGGCCCATCAGCCCGATGAACCCGGCCCCGATCTTCACGGCCCAGTTGGTCTCCCGGGTTTCCGCATCCGCCATCGAAGCCTCTCCAGACTTTCTTTGGGCGGAGCTTAGGGGGGAATGGACCTCGCCACCAACTCGGACGAAAGAGGGCTGGTGAAGATCGCCATCGTCGCCATCGGCCGCCTGGCCCGGTCTCCGGAGACGGAGCTTACGAAGACCTATCTGGAACGGGCGACCAACGCCGGGCGGGCGCTGGGGCTGGGCCCGGTCGAGGTCGTCGAGGTCGAGGCCCGCAAGCCCGGCAAGGCCGCCGAGGCCGAGGCGCTCAAGCCCCACCTGGCCGACGCCCACCTCATCGCCTGCGACGAGCACGGGACCGCCCGGCCTTCGCGGGCCTTCGCCGAGGAGATCGCGCGGTTGCGGGACGATGGCGTGCGTAGGCTGGTGTTCGTGGTCGGCGGGGCCGACGGCCTCGATCCGGCGCTGCTGGCCGCCGCCAACGCCAAGCTCGCTTTCGGGCCGCAGACCTGGCCGCACGCGCTCGCCCGCGCCATGCTGGCCGAACAGGTCTATCGGGCCGTGTCCATCCTGGCCGGATCGCCCTATCACCGGGACTGAATGCACCGCCGACTGATCATCCCCGTGAGCGCCGCAGCCCTGTTGATGGGCGCGGTGGCGGTGGCCGCGACCGAGCAACGGCTCGCGCGGCTGAACGTCGAGGAGACCCACCTCTCGGCCGAGCAGGCGCACAACATGAGCCAGCTCGCCCGCCTGCTCTCGGTGCTGGAGCAGCTTCGCCGCGATCCGCCGCCGGCCCTGCTGGTCAGTCCCCGCGACGCCAAGGACGCGGTGCGCGCCGCCATCCTGGTCAAGGCCATGACGCCACAGTTGCAGGAACGCGCCATCGCCTATTCCCGCCAGGCCAGCGAGATGATGCGTCTGCGCCGGCTGGCGGCGGTCGAGAGCGAGGCGCTGTTCACCAACGAGAGCCGCCGCGCCGAGGCCACGCCCGCGCCCACCGGGGCGCCCCTCCTGCGCGGCCCGGCGGCGCCGGGCGTCCCCGATGCAGCCATCACCCCGCCGCAAACCCTGGCTAACCCGACCTCAGGGCCGATCGTTCGGCGGTTCGGCGACAACCTGGCCAGCGGCGGCCGCGCCAACGGGGTGACCATCGCCGCCGCGCGTGGAGCCCAGGTGGCCAGTCCCGGCCCCGCGGTCGTCCAATATGTGGGACCGGTAAAGGGTTGGGGCGTCATCTTGATATTAAGACTGGCAGGTGGATACCATCTGGTGCTTGCTGGGCTCGATCGGACCTCGGTCTCGGTCGGGCAATCTGTCGCGGCCGGCCAGTCTGTCGGTTCGATGCCGGATGGACCACATTCAGGGGGCAGGTCGCCCTCGGCGGAACTCTACCTCGAGGTCCGCGAACAAGGCGTCCCGGTAGATCCCGGGCGCTGGCTAAAGACAAAAGCGGGCTGAGCGCGCTCAAGCGTTCGCGGGGGGCTCGTGTCACAGGCGGTTACGGCCGCAAGGGAGCCCTAGGCGGTTGATGAAAAAGTACCTCCTGATCGGTGTTTCGGCCTTCGTGCTCGGCGCGGGGTCGATGGCCTATGTCAGCCAGCACGCCATGGCGGCGGCGACCCCTCGGGCGCAGACCTATCGTATGCTCGGCCTGTTCGGCGACGTGCTCGACACCGTCGAGCGCCAGTATGTGACGCCGGTGGACGACACCAAGTTGATCCACGCCGCGCTCGACGGCATGCTGACCTCGCTGGATCCGCACTCCGGCTACCTCGACCCCGAGAACTTCGACGACATGCGCGACCAGACGCGCGGCGAATACGGCGGCCTCGGCATCGAAGTCACCAGCGAGGACGGCGTGGTCAAGGTGATCTCGCCGATGGACGGCACGCCGGCCTTCACCGCCGGCATCAAGCCCGGCGACTACATCACCGCGGTCAACGGCGACAGCGTGCTGGGCCTGTCGGTCAATGACGCGGTCAAGCAGATGCGCGGCAAGCCCGGCGAGACGGTGACGCTGACCATCGCCCGCGAGAAGTCCGACCCGTTCGACGTCAAGATCGTCCGCGAGGTGATCAAGCCCAAGACCGCGGTCGCCAAGCTCGACGGCGACTACGGCGTCCTGCGCATCTCCGGCTTCAACGAGAAGACCACCGACGAGGCCGAAGCCGCCTTTGCTGAGATCAAGGCGAAGAACCCCAAGATGAAGGGGCTGATCCTGGACCTCAGGAACAACCCGGGCGGCCTGCTCGACCAGGCGGTCTCGATCTCCGACCTCTTCCTGGAAGGCGGCGAGATCGTCAGCCAGCGCGGCCGCGATCCGCGCGACGTGGAACGCTACAACGCCCGACCCGGCGACATGACCGGCGGCCTGCCGATCGTGGTGCTGATCAACTCCGGCACCGCCTCGGCGGCGGAAATCGTCTCCGGCGCCCTGCAGGACCGTAAGCGCGCCGAGGTCGTCGGCCTGACCAGCTTCGGCAAGGGCTCGGTGCAGACCGTGATCCCGCTGCGCGGCGGCGTCGACGGGGCGCTGAAGCTGACCACGGCCAAATACTACACGCCCTCCGGCCGCTCGATCCAGAAGACCGGCATCGAACCGGACCTGGAGGTCGCCTCGACCAAGGACGAGGCCCAGACCATCGCCAACCGCGCCTACCAGTTCTCGGAAGCCTCGTTCAAGAACGCGCTCAACGCCGACGAGGGCAAGGTCCGCAAGGCGCCGCACGCCCCCGCCGAGGCCCCGCCGGACACCTTCGACGTCAAGAAGGACTTCCAGCTGGCCCGCGCCGAGGACGTGCTGAAGTACGGCTCCGTGGCCATGACCCCGAAGCTGCCCAAGCCCACCGCCCGCCTCGCCGAGATCATCAGCAAGGCCAAGGTCGCCGAGGTGAAGCCGCCCATCGCCAAATAGGCGGCGGCCGGCGAGCGGCAAATTCGCGCACAAGGCGAAGCTTTGGCGCAACCTCGGCAATTCGGGTTATAGGTTACCCGAAAGTCCTGGGGTGACATCCGCAATGCGTAAGCTTGGAACCTGGCTGGTCGGTGCGGCCCTCGCCGCCGCCGCGCTCGGCGCCGCGTCGTCGGCCAACGCCGCACTCACGAGCAACGTCATGGGGGCGTCCGGAGCCGACGTCCCGGGCCTGTACAACCCGATCGTGATGACCAGCCTCTCCGGTCAGGCTTTCGACCTGCAGTCCCTCGACCTCGCGCTCGGACCGCTCAACCCGCCAGGTACCGACACGGTGCACGTGACCGGCGACTTTGGCGGCGGCGTCTTCCAGAACGTGGACATTGCGGTCGGCTATCCCTTCGTCACCCACACCCTGAACTGGGTTGGCCTCCAGTCCCTCACGTTCAGCCCGCTCACGCCCCAGATCAACGGCCTGGGCGAACAGTTCTGGGGCTACCTGGCCTTCGACAATATCAAATACGCCACCGCGGGCGGTGGCCCGGCCGTGGTGGATTTCGAGGACCAGATCGCCGGTGGCGGCTCATTCCTGGCGAACGAGCGGGATTCCGGCGGCATGCACTTCGAATTCTGGTTCAGCGGCATCTACGGCCCTAACGACATGGTCGATTTTCCGACGGGCAATATCCCCGAGCCTGCGACCTGGGGCCTGATGATCCTGGGCTTCGCCGGCGTCGGCGCCATGCTGCGCAGCTCGCGGCGCAAGGCCGCACTGGCCTGAAACTGACGCCACTTGGGGTGACGGGAAGCCTCCGTTAACTCTGTTGAGCGAGGCTCCCCGCGAGGAGCACCGCTGACACGTGGCCATGATCGCACTTCCCCGGTTTGCCGCGCCCCGCTTCGGGCCGTTTCCGCCGCTGCGCGCGCTGGTCGCCAACCGCCATGTGGGCCTGGGCGCCGCGGCGGTCCTGCTGGCGGCGGCGGCCACCGGTCTCGTCATGCTGCTGCATCCCGGTGACCGCGATCCCCTGGCCGTGCGCGTGCCGCTGTCCGGCGTGCTCGACCATGCGCCGCAGGGCTGGCGCCAGACGCTGCAGGGCCTGCACGGCCCTATGGTGGTCACCGCCGACGTGGTGCGGCTTTCCGCCCGCCCTCTGGCCCCGCAGGCCGGCGCCACCTGGAACCAGCCGGGCGGCGAGACCCTGCGTCCGCTGCCCGCCTCCGGCGCGCTCACGCCCGCTCCCATCACCGGCTTCTTCGCCCCCGGCCCCGGCGGTCCCCTGCCGATCATCGCGCCGGACGGCCGCACGCCCTTCGACGCCTACAAGCGTCCCTTCCTCTCCAACGGCCGGCCGAAGATCGCGCTGGTCATCGGCGGGCTGGGCTTGAACGCCCGCGCGACCCAGGCCGCCATCGAGACCCTGCCCGGCGAGATCACGCTCTCCTTCGTGCCCTATTCCGAGGGCCTGCAGGGCTGGATCGACATGGCCCGCGCCCACGGCCACGAGGTGCTGCTCGAGACGCCGATGGAGCCGATCGACTATCCGGACAACGATCCGGGCCCCTACACCCTGATGACGGACGCGCAGGGGCCGGACACCGTGAAGAAGCTGGAATGGATCCTCTCGCGCACCACCGGCTATTTCGGCCTGACCAACTACCTGGGCTCGCGGTTCCTGTCGTCGGACCGCGCCTATGCCGGCTTCGCGACCGTGGTGCGCGGGCGCGGCCTCGGCTTCATCGACGACGGCGCGGCCGGACGGCGCAGCGGCGGCGGCTTCCCCAGGGCTTCGGCCGAGCGGGTGATCGACGAGCAGCTCTCCAAGACAGCGCTGGACCAGCAACTGCTGGCGCTGGAGGCCGGCGCCCTGCAGCGCGGCCAGGCGCTGGGCTCGGGCTTCGCCTATCCGGTGACGCTGGAGACCGTGGCGCACTGGTCGCAGGGGCTGGACCAGCGGGGCTTCCAGCTGGCGCCCGCCTCGGCCCTGGTCCGCCGCTAGGACCCTGATCCCATGAGCGAGGACCTGGCGCTCTACCGCCCCAACGTCGGCGTGGTCCTCTTCCATCCGGACGGCCGGGCCTGGTTCGGCCGCCGTTCCAATACGCCCGAGCCCTGGAACTGGCAGTTCCCGCAGGGCGGCGTGGATGCCGGCGAGGACCTGATGGCCGCCGCCCGCCGCGAGCTCGCCGAGGAGACCGGGGCGACTAATGTCAGGTATCTCGGCCGCACCGACGGCTGGCTGGCCTACGACTTTCCGCCCGGCCACGAAGGTACCAAGGCGATGAAGGGGTGGAAGGGCCAGAAGCAGGTCTGGTTCGCCTTCCGCTTCGACGGTGACGACGCCGAGTTCGACCTGGCCGCCCACCCGCCACAGGAATTCGACGCCTGGCGCTGGGGCTATCTGGACGAGGCGCCGCAGGTCGTCGTGCCGTTCAAGCGCGCCTCCTATGAGGCCGTGGCCAACGCCTTCGCGGCATTTGCGGCGCCCAGCCGCCGAGAGACCTGAAAGCGGGCGCGCAGCCCGGGGATTGCCGCTAGAAGACCCAGCAATGACTGCTTCGATCATCATGGTGCACGGCGCCTTTTGCGGCGGCTGGGCCTTCGAGACCTTCCGCACCCCCTTCGAGGCAGCCGGGTATTCCGTGCTCGCCCCCGACTTGCGCGGCCACAGCCCGGGCGAGGCGGGAAACCGCGTCTCCGGCGTCTCGATGCGCGACTACGCCGCCGACATCGCCGCCCTCTGCGCCGCCCAGGCCGAACCGCCGGTGCTGCTGGGCCACTCCATGGGCGGGCTGGTCGCCCAGCTCGCGGCGCGCAAGGCCAAGATCGGCGCCCTGGTGCTGCTGGCGCCCTCGCCGCCCTGGGGCGTCGGCGTCTCCAGCTTCGAGGAGGCGGTCACGGCCTTTGGCGTGCAGGTGATGGGGGCCTTCTCCCCCGGCGCCATTGAGCCCGACCGCGGCCTGATGCGCACCTACACCCTCGACCGCGTGGGCAAGGCCGAGCGCGAGGCGGTGGTGGCCAGGCTCTGCCCCGAGAGCGCGGTCGCGGTCCGCGAGACGTTGAACTGGTGGCTCGACCCCTTCATGACCACCAGCGTCGGCCCCGGGCCCGTCGCAGCGCCGGCCCTGGTGATGGTCGGCGCGCGCGACGTGGTGCATCCGCCCGCCACCGCGCGGGCCACCGCCGAACGCCTCGGCGCCGGCTTCGAGACCCTGCCCGGCATGAGTCACTGGCTGCTCAGCGAACCCGGCTGGGAGTCCGTTGCCGATCACATCCTGCGCTGGCTCGCGGACGAAACCCGCGCGGCCGCCTGAACGCACGGGGATGACAGTGGAGTGGCGGGTCGCGCCTACTTCCGCAGCTTCGCCCAGCCCAGGCGCACCAGGCCGCCCAGCGAGAGCAGCGCCCAGGCGCCTTCCATGGCGGTGGCCGAGAGGTTGAAGCTGGTGGTGAACAGCGAAACGAGGATCAGCACCGCGCCCGCAAAGTTCACGAACAGCGAGGTCGCCCGTTGCGGATCGAGCCTGCCCAGCGCCGCGCCGGCGTAGGCGACCAGGATGATGAAGACGCCGAAGAGACCTCCGGCGTCCGCAAGGCTCATCAGAACTTGCGTTCCTGGTAGTAGAACTCGGCCGTGGAATATTTGGCGCTCAGCGAGGTGTCGTCGGGCTTGGTGAGCGTGGTGAAGTTCACCGCCTGCGAGGCGTTGGCCTCCAGATGCTCCCAGGAGCGCTGCACGCGCTTCACGCCATCGTCGTAGACCTTCACATAGTTGGCCTGGAGGATGAACTCCGGCTGGTGCAGGAACGACCAGACGTTGATCGCCTTCACGATCGGGTCGGTCTCGTTCACCGCGTAGTGGATCTCGCCGCGGCAGACGTCCCTGTTGGAGCCCAGCGGGAAGACGGTGACCACGTAGTCCTTGGAGGCGCCTCCGAGCGGCAGGGACCAGGCGCCGGAGCGGCGGTCCTTCTTCATGCCGTTGGCCTTGGCGAGGTCATCGAGGTTCGTGCCGCGCACCACGGGGACGCAGATCTTGTCGATCACCGAGAGCAGCACGGCGCCGTCGCCGGTGGTGGGCAGCGTCGGCGGGGCCTCGGCGGCCGGCGCAGCCGTCGCGTCCGGGGCAGGCGTCGCAGCGGGCGGCGGCGTGGTGGCCGGAGCCTGGGCGTCGGGCGCGGTCGTCGGGGCTGCGGGCGGAGCCGGCGGCGCGGCGGGCGCCGCAGCGGGGGCCGCGGGCGGCGCGGCTGCAGGGGCGGGCTGGGCCTGGTCCTGGGCTTGGGCGGCGGTCACGAGGCCCGCGGCGAGTATCAGGCTGGCGAGAGCGGCAGTGCGCATTAACGGAACCCCTGGATTGAGCGCGGCATCAAACTGAAGCAAGGCGCCCTAGGCAAGACCTGAACAAGGCAAAATTACAACTATAAATTCAGCCTGCCTCATTTGCGTGCTCGGCAAGCACCGTGAAACCGTCCGGCGTGACGTCGGCGAAGCCGCCGCGCACGTCGAACACCGTCACCGCGCCGTCGTTGTGGACGCGGATCTGCCCTTCTTTCAGGGCGGTCATGAACGGCGCGTGACCGGCCAGCACGCCGAAGTCGCCTTCGGACCCCGGCGCGTCGACCTGGTCGACCTCGCCGGAGAACAGCTCGCGCTCCGGCGAGACCAGGGAGAAGTGCAGCTTGTCGGCCATCAGGCTTCCTGCGCCAGCTGCTCGGCCTTGGCGACGGCGTCCTCGATGGTGCCGACGTTGTAGAAGGCCGGCTCCGGCAGGTGGTCGTACTCGCCGTCCACCACCGCCTTGAACGAGCGGATGGTGTCTTCGAGGCTGACCAGCACGCCAGGCGTGTTGGTGAACTGCTCGGCCACGTGGAAAGGCTGCGACAGGAACCGGCTGATCTTGCGGGCGCGGGCCACGATCAGCTTGTCCTCTTCCGACAGCTCATCCATGCCCAGGATGGCGATGATGTCCTTGAGCTGCTTGTAGGTCTGCAGCGTTTCCTGGACCCGGCGGGCGACTTGGTAGTGCTCTTCGCCGATCACCAGCGGGTCCATGATCCGCGAGGTGGAGTCCAGCGGGTCGACCGCCGGGAAGATGCCCTGGGAGGCGATGTCGCGGCTCAGCACCGTGGTCGCATCCAGGTGAGCGAAGGAGGCGGCGGGCGCCGGGTCGGTCAGGTCGTCGGCGGGGACGTAGATCGCCTGGACCGAGGTGATCGAACCCTTGGACGTCGAGGTGATCCGCTCCTGCAGGTTGCCCATCTCGGTGGCGAGCGTCGGCTGATAGCCCACGGCCGAGGGGATGCGGCCCAGCAGCGCGGAGACTTCCGAGCCGGCCTGGGTGAAGCGGAAGATGTTGTCGATGAAGAGCAGCACGTCCTTGCCCTCTTCGTCGCGGAAGTACTCGGCTTGCGCCAGGCCGGTCAGGGCCACGCGGGCGCGGGCGCCCGGAGGCTCGTTCATCTGGCCATAGACCAGGGCGCACTTGGAGCCTTCCGTGGAACCGCCGTGTTCCTTGGGGTCCTTGTTCACGTTGGACTCGATCATTTCGTAATAGAGATCGTTGCCTTCGCGGGTGCGCTCGCCGACGCCGGCCAGCACCGAGTAGCCGCCGTAGGCCTTGGCGATGTTGTTGATCAGCTCCTGCATGGTCACGGTCTTGCCGACGCCCGCGCCGCCGAAGAGGCCGATCTTGCCGCCCTTGGTGTAGGGGCAGAGCAGGTCGATGACCTTGATGCCCGTGACCAGCACTTCGGCCGAGGTCGTCTGCTCGGCGAAGGACGGCGCTTCACGGTGGATCGAGGCGGAGAAGGGCGAGTTGATCGGGCCGGCTTCGTCGATCGGGTCGCCGATGACGTTCATGATCCGACCGAGGCAGGCCGGACCGACGGGCACGGTGATCGAGCGGCCGGTGTCGGTGACCGGCTGGCCGCGGGTCAGGCCCTCGGTGGTGTCCATGGCGATGGCGCGCACGGTGTTCTCACCCAGGTGCTGGGCGACTTCGAGCACGAGGCGGAAGGGCTCGCCCGTCCGCTGGTCGACGTTGGTGGTTTCCAGCGCGCTGAGGATCGCCGGCAGGTGGCCTTCGAACTCCACGTCGACGACGGCGCCGATGATCTGCACCAGGCGGCCGGTGGCGACGCCCTTCACAGCGGCAGGCGCCTTTGCGGCGGCCTTGGGAGCCGCGGGCTTCTTCGCGGCGGGCTTCTTGGCGGCGGTGGTGGTGGCCATGGGGTCCAACTCTCTCGTTCGTCTCTAGATCGCTTCGGCGCCGGAGATGATCTCGATCAGCTCCTTGGTGATCTGCGCCTGGCGGGCACGGTTCATCTGCAGGGTGAGCGCCGAGATCATGTCCCCGGCGTTGCGGGTGGCGTTGTCCATCGCCGTCATCTGGGCGGCGAAGAACCCGGCCTGGTTTTCGAGCATGGCCGAGAACACCTGGGTGGTGATGTTCCGCGGCAGGAGGGCCTCAAGGATGGTTTCCTCGTCAGGCTCATATTCGTAGGCCGCGCCCTTGAGGTCGATGGCGGGCGCGCCCGTGACAACCTCGGCGGGGATCAGCTGGCGCGCGGTCGGGATCTGGGTGACCACCGACTTGAACTGGCTGAAGAACAGCGTGACGACATCGACCTCGCCGGCGGCGAACAGCTCGCGGATCTTGGCGGCGACCTCTTCGGCCACCTCCAGCGACGGGCTGCCGCCAGCCTCGATCGCGCCCACGGAACGGGAGCTGTAGAAGCGGCGGATCTGGTCGCGCGCCTTGCGGCCGACGGTCAGGATCTGGACATCCTTGCCTTCGCCAATCAGGGCCGCGATGCGCTCGCGCGCGGTGCGCACGATGATGGTGTTGAACCCACCCGCCAGACCGCGGTCCGAGGTCGCCACCACGATCAGGTGGCGCTGGGTCGAACCCGTGCCGATCAGCAGCTTCGGCGCGCCGTCGCCGGACACCCCCGCGGCCAGATTGGCGATGACGGCCGCCATGCGCTGGGCATAGGGCCGCGCATTCTGGGCTGCGGCCTGGGCCCGGCGCAGCTTCGCAGCCGCAACCATCTGCATCGCCTTCGTGATCTTCTGCGTGGCTTTCACGCTCGAGATCCGGTTGCGCATATCCTTGACGGTGGCCATCGCCGGCTACTCTCTCCCCAAGCCCGGCTTAAGCGAAGTTGTCAGCGAAGCCGGCGAGCGCCGCCTTCAGGTCGTCTTCGATGCCCTTGAGATCCTTGGTGGTGCGGATCTTGTCCAGCAGGCCCTGATGCTTGCCGTGCAGGTGCGCCAGCAGTTCGCGCTCGAAGCGGCCGACCTGGGCGGTCGGGATCTTGTCGAGGTAGCCGCGGGTGCCGGCGTAGATCACCGCCACCTGTTCCTCGACCGAGAGCGGCGAGTATTGCGGCTGCTTCAGGAGTTCGGTGAGGCGTTCGCCCCGCGCCAGCATCCGTTGCGTCGCGGCGTCCAGGTCGGAGCCGAACTTCGCGAAGGCGGCCATTTCCCGGTACTGGGCGAGTTCGCCCTTGATGGGGCCGGACGCGGCTTTCATCGCCTTGATCTGGGCCGAGGAGCCCACGCGGCTGACCGAGATGCCGACGTTCACGGCGGGACGGATGCCCTGGAAGAACAGGTCGGTTTCCAGGAAGATCTGGCCGTCGGTGATCGAGATCACGTTGGTCGGGATATAGGCCGAAACGTCGTTGGCCTGGGTTTCGATCAGCGGCAGTGCGGTCAGCGAGCCGGAGCCGTTGGCTTCGTTCAGCTTGGCGGCGCGCTCGAGCAGGCGGCTGTGCAGATAGAAGACGTCGCCCGGGTAGGCTTCGCGGCCCGGCGGACGGCGCAGCAAGAGCGACATCTGGCGGTAGGCGACGGCCTGCTTGGAAAGGTCGTCATAGATGATGACGGCGTGCATGCCGTTGTCGCGGAACCATTCGCCCATGGCGCAACCCGCGAACGGGGCCAGGAACTGCAGCGGCGCCGGCTCGGACGCGGTGGCCGAAACAATGATCGTGTAGTCCAGCGCGCCGCGCTCCTCGAGCGTCTTGACGATCTGGGCGACGGTGGAGCGTTTCTGGCCGATGGCGACGTAGATGCAATAGAGCTTGGCGCTCTCATCCGTGCCGGCGTTGATCTCTTTCTGGTTCAGGATCGTGTCGATCGCCACGGCGGTCTTGCCGGTCTGGCGGTCGCCGATGATCAGTTCGCGCTGGCCGCGGCCGATCGGGATCAGGGTGTCGATGGCCTTCAGGCCCGTCTGCACCGGCTCGTGCACGGACTTCCGGGGGATGATGCCCGGGGCCTTCACGTCCACGCGGCGGCGCTCGGCGACATTGACCAGCGGGCCCTTGCCGTCGATCGGCTCGCCCAGCGGGTTGACGACCCGGCCCAGCAGGCCGCGGCCCACCGGCACGTCGACGATCTCCCCCAGGCGGCGGACTTCGTCGCCTTCGGAGATCGCCTGGTCCTGGCCGAAGATCACGACGCCGACGTTGTCGCGCTCGAGGTTCAGGGCCATGCCCTTCACGCCGGCCTTGGTGAACTGCACCATCTCGCCAGCCTGGACGTTGTCGAGGCCGAAGACGCGGGCGATGCCGTCGCCGACGGAAAGTACGGAGCCGACGTCGGAAACGTCGGCTTCCTGGCCGAAGTTCGCAATCTGCGACTTGAGGATGGCCGAGATTTCGGCGGCGCGGATGTCCATGATCTTACGCTCTCTTGAGGGCGAACTTGAGGGAATCGAGCTTCGACTTCAGCGAAGCGTCGAACAGTCGGGAGCCGACCCGCACCTTGATCCCGCCCAGGATGGCGGGGTCGACGCGGGTCTCGATTTCGGGGTCCTTGCCGAGCGCCTGGCGCAGCGCGGCGGCCACGCCCTTCGACTGGGCGGCGGAGAGCGGCACGGCGGTGGTGACCTGGGCGGAGACCGCGCCGCGGGCCTTGGCGGAGAGCTCCTCGAAGCCGGCGATAACCGAGCCCAGCAGCGAGGCGCGGCCGTTGGCGGCCAGCAGGCCCAGGAACTTCTGGGTGGTGTCGGCGAACTTCGCCTTGGCGGCGATGGCGGCCAGGCCCTTGGCCTTGTCCTCCGCGCCGAACGCCGGCGAGGCCACCAGGACACGCAGGTCCTTGGAGTCCGCCAGCGCGGTTTTCAGGGATTTCAGGTCAGCCTCGACGGCCGCGATTTCGCTCTGTTCGCTCGCGAGATCGAACAGGGCTTGCGCGTACCTGGAGCCCACATTCGATAGCTTAGAGTCGTCCGCCACTTATAGGTCCGCCTGGTGCGTGTATGAAAGCCGCGGCGGGGAACTCCGCTGCAGCCTTAAAGGCTTGAAAGCGCTTGGAAAAAGCACATCGGGCCGAAAGGCCAGTAAGACCCCCAGCCCAAAGCCGCGCGCCTGATAGCACGCGATATCTGGCGCCGCAACACAAGGGGCCGCCCAACTCGACGACGATTGGTCACTGGGTTGGAGAGTTTTGGGTCGGCGGCTCCAGATCCTGTGCCAGGGCGAAGGCCGATCAAGGGGAACCCAATAAAAAAGGGCCGCCGGTTTCCCGGCGGCCCTTCAGGGACAGAGCTCGACAACAGAGCTGCTGGGAGTGGGTCGGGCCTATTGCTTGGCCAGCTGCGGGCCGCTCGCGCGGGCGACCGCGACGCTGTTGCAGGCGCCGAGCCGGGTTTCGTCGAGCGTCCGGGCGCCGCCGAAGGCCGCGACCGGGCCGACCTTGGCCGCGATGGTCTTGCAGGTGGCGAGGGCGAAGGTGCTCGAGGTGGCCGCTTGCGCGAGGCACGCATCGCCTTCGCACACGAACATGGCGCCGCCGGCGATGAACTTGGTCTTCTCGGCGACCGGGGTCTGCAGCTTGGCGGTGACCGGCTCGGCGGCAAAGGCCGGAGCGGCGGACAGGGTCATGACAGCGGCGCACGCCGCCGCGAGGGTGAAGAGTTTCATGTGAAAGAGCCTTCCAGCATTCGGGGAGTGAGCGGCGCTCGTGCTCAAGGCGCCGGCCCCGCCCGCTGCGTTTGATCGCCGCCGGTATCCCCACCGACGACGCGCTTCGAACTGAGCAACGCTAAGATAACGGTGTTAAGATCGCCGGCAAACGCTTTTTTTGCAACGCCGTTATGCGTTTTTGTAGGGTAGCGGCGGCGCTCGCGCATCCCCACGTAGCCCACCGAAGCGCTGCCGTGCGGGCGCGCCGTTCATATCTCGTCAATATTGTTTGCGGTTGGGTGGCGGTGATAAGGGTCGCGCCGGTCGGGGCGGCCACCTTAAAGCCAGGACGACGATCAGCATGGCCAAAGCGCAACCGCCCAGCGGGGGCTCCGGCGAGCCCCGCCCCGGGCGTTCGCCCCTGCAGACGCTGGTCTACTGGATCCTGGTGCTTGGCGTCTGGGGCCTGATCTTCAGCGTCGCCTTCTTCGCGGTCTTCGCCACCGACCTGCCCGACACCTCGAAGCTCTACGAGGTCAAGCGCCAGCCGTCGATTTCTTACCTCGACCGCTCCGGCGCGCTGGTGGCCGTGCGCGGCAGCCAGTACGCGCCGCCCGTCGACCTGGATAAGCTGCCGCCCTATGTGCCCAAGGCGTTCATCGCCATCGAGGACCGCTGGTTCTACTGGCACTTCGGCTTCAACCCCTGGGGCATCGTCCGCAGCCAAGTCTACAACATGACCCACAAGGGCGGGAACCTGCGCGGCGGCTCGACCATCACCCAGCAGCTGGCCCGCAACCTCTTCCTGACCCCCAACCAGACCTATCGGCGCAAGGCCCAGGAGCTGATCCTGGCCATGTGGCTGGAGGCCAAGTTCTCCAAGAAGCAGGTGCTCGAGCTCTATCTCAACCGGGTCTATTTCGGCGCCGGCGCCTACGGCATCGAGGCCGCCTCCCAGCGCTATTTCGGCAAGCCGGCCGAGCAGCTCAGCCTTGGCGAAAGCGCCCTGCTGGCCGGGATGATGAAGGGCCCCTCGCGCTATTCGCCGGTCGCCGCCACCGACCGCGCAGCCAGGCGCGCCACCATCGTGCTCGACGAGATGGTCGCCCAGCACTTCATCACGCCCGCCCAGCGCGACGAGGCCTTCCGCACCAAGGTCCGGGTCAATCCGGTGCTGGCCAACCAGCGCGCGCAGTATTTCACCGACTGGGTGGACGACCAGGTGCGCCAGCTGGTCGGCGAGCCCACCGAGGACCTGGTGGTGGAGACCACGCTCGACCTGCCGCTGCAGGCCTCGGCCGAGCAGGCCGTGCAGGCGGGCGTCAGGGCGGCCGGCAACCTCGGCGTCCAGCAGGGCGCGCTGGTCTCCCTCGACGGCGAGGGCCGCATCCGCGCCTACGTCGGCGGCATCGACTACCTGCAGAGCCAGTTCGACCGCGCCACCCAGGCCAGGCGCCAGGCCGGCTCGGCCTTCAAGCCTTTCGTCTACCTCACCGCCATGGAGGCCGGCCGCACCCCGGACACCGCCGTGGTCGACGAGCCGATCACCATCGGAAACTGGACGCCGCGCAACTACACCGGCAGGTACCTGGGCCCGATCACGCTGGAGGTGGCGCTCAAGGAGTCCATCAACACCGTGGCGGCGCGGCTGGCCAACGAGGTCGGCACCTCCAATGTGGCCGCGACCGCGCGAAGGCTGGGCATCACCTCGCCCATCCAGCTCGACCCCTCCATGGCGCTGGGCGCCGTCGAGGTCAGCCCGCTGGAGATGGCGCAGGCCTATGCGCCCTTCTCCAACGGCGGGGTCTGGGCCAAGGGTTATGGTGTCGAGCGCATCCGCACCGCCTCGGGCCGCGTGCTCTACGACCACGGGGTCGACAAGGGCCAGCGCCGCGCGGTGATCGGCCAGCCGGCGCTCGGCTACATGATCCGCATGATGCGCCAGGTGATCGCCTCGGGCACCGGCGGGCGTGCGGCGATCTCCGGCTTCGACATCGCCGGCAAGACCGGCACCACCTCGGACTACAGGGACGCCTGGTTCATCGGCTACACCGGCGGCTTCGTCACCGCCGTCTGGGTCGGCAAGGACGACAACACCCAGATGAAGAAGGTCACCGGCGGCGGCGCGCCGGCCGGCATCTGGCGCGCCTACATGGCCGCGGCCCTGCCGCGCCTGGCCGTCCAGCCGATCCCCGGCGGCGACGTCGCGCCCCCGCCGCCCGAGAACCCCGACGGCATCGGCGCCATCATCGACGGCGTCCAGGACCTGCTCCACGGCGACCGCGCCGAACAGCCCGCGCCGCAGGAAGACGAAGCGCCGCACTAAAGAGAGAAGAGTCTTCCTTTCCCGCATGCGGGAAAGGAAAGATCACCGCCCGAAGGCGTGGAGCCTGGCGCCTTCGGCGCGGAGCCAGGCGCGGTGCTTGCGCTCATCGCCCACCAGCGCCTTCACATGGGCCCAGAACCTCGGGCCGTGGTTGAGCTCCAGCAGGTGGGCGCATTCGTGGGCGGCGACGTAGTCGGCCACCGCGAAGGGGGCCAGCGCCAGGCGCCAGGAATAGCGGATCGAGGCCAGCCCGCCGCGGAGGCCCGGCCGGCAGGAGCCCCAGCGGCCCTTGGCGTCCATGATCGTCACCTTCGGCATCGGCGCGCCCAGCATGGCGGCATAGACCTCGGTGCGCTCGCAGAGCACGCCCATGGCCCGCTTCTTCAGCATCACGATCACCGCGCGGGCATAGCCTTCGCCCTCGCCCATGGCGGTGATGCGCGCGGGCTGGTCGGCGGTCGCGGGCAGCCACTTGGCGCGGCCGGTTCCGGGCTCCAGCCGCACCGGCTCGCCGAATACGCTCAGCGTAAGGCCGGGCTGGATCGGCGAGGCGTCGGGCAGCTCGGCGATCCGCTCGGCGATCCAGACCGCGCGCTCGCGGGCGAAGGCGGCGGCCTCGGAGAGCCGTCGGGGCGACGGCGCGGTGGCGACGATCTCGCGCCGCGTGCGGTCAAGCCTGAGCGAAACGCGGCGCGCGCGGCGATTGACCTTGAGGGTGACGGCCGTCCCGGCGACTTCCAGCCGGTCGCCGTCGGCGAAGGCGCGGCCGAAGGGACTCACAGCCCCGTATCTAGGCGGCTTCGGTCTTTTTCGGTAGCGCGGCCTGGATCGACACGCCGGAAAGCTCCAGCTCGCGGCGCCAGATGAACTCGCGGACCCGCGGATAGATCTCCTCGCGGAACCGCTTGCCGTTGAAGACCCCGTAGTGGCCGACCTTCGGCTGGACGTAGTCCTGCTTCAGCGTCTCGGGGATGCCCGAGCAGAGCTCGTGCGCGGCTTGCGTCTGGCCGATGCCGGAGATGTCGTCGTTCTCGCCCTCGACGGTGAGCAGGCCGATGTCGGTGATCAGGTCGGGGCGCACCAGGCGTCCGCGATGCATCAGCTCGCCCTTGGGTAGCAGGTGGCGCTGGAAGACCACGTCGACGGTCTGCAGGTAGAACTCCTCGGTGAGGTCCAGCACCGAGAGATACTCGTCGTAGAACTCCAGGTGCTTCTCGGCCTCGTCGCCGTCGCCGTCCATCAGCTGCTTCAGGTAGCGCAGGTGCGCCTCCTGGTGCTTGTCGATGTTCATCGACATGAAGCTGGCGAGCTGGACGAAGCCCGGATAGACGCGCCGCCCCACGCCCGGATAGGGGCCGGGCACGGTGTCGATCATGTTCGACTTGAACCAGGTGAAGGGCTTTTCCTCGGCCAGCTTGTTGGTGACCGTGGGCGAGAGGCGCGCGTCGATCGGCGAACCCATGAAGGTCATCGAGGCGGGGCGGCTCTCATCGCCCTCCTCGGCCATGACGGCTGCGGCGGCCAGCACCGGCGGCCCGGGCTGGCAGACCGCCACCACGTGCGGGCGCGGGCCCATCACGCCCAGCATCTGGCGGATATGGTCGATGTAGTCGTGGAAGTCGAAGCGGCCTTCCAGCACCGGCACGTCGCGGGCGTTCTGCCACTCGGTGATGTAGACCTCGTGGTCCTGCAGGAAGGCCTCCACCGTGCCGCGCAGCAGGGTGGCGTAGTGGCCGGACAGCGGGGCGGCGATCAGCACCGCCGGCTCCAGCGTGCGCCGGCCTGCCTTGCGCATGTCGGACATGTCGCGGGCGAAGTGGGTGAGCTTGCACCAGGGGCTCGACCATTCCTCGACGGCGCGCACCCGCACCGGATGGCCGTCGATCATGACCTCGTCGATCCGCCACTTCGGCTTGCCGTAGCGCCGCGTCAGGTTGGCGAAGAGGTCCGAGTTCGCATAGAGCCGCCGGCCGAGGTCCGAATCGCGGATCGGATTGAGCGGCGAAGACCAGAAGTCCCGCGTGGCCAGCGCCGCCAGCCGAAGAGGCGTCGACGCATAGTAGCCGGCTTCATAGAGAGTATAGAGCATGCCACATTCCTTGTGCGTCGCAGCATAACACCTGAACTGTTAATACGGTCCACCGGTTTCCCATGAGTGGCAAGGCGCGCAGCCCGATCTGGGTCGCTGCAGCGCGGCATCCCCGCTCCCGCGGGCCTTTCAGGACCCGGCGCTTGCCCTGGTTAAGAAAGCTTCGCCCGCGCCTAGGCCGAGCAGCTCTGCGTCCCCGCGCCGTGCTGCATGGCGGTCTTGATCATCCTGGCCATCACGTCGGGCGAGGCGCCGTAGGGGATGACGCAGACGAACCGGCCCCTCGGGCTCATCAGATAGGTGATGGTCGAGTGGTTGACCGTGTAGCCCGTCCCCTCGGCGGCCTTCTGGTAGAAGACGTGATAGGCGCGCGCCGCGGCGGCGACCTGCTCCGACGTGCCGGTCAGGCCCACGACGGCCCGCGGGAAGGCGCTGTTGGAGAGGTAGGTGGTGAGCTGGGCGGGCGTGTCGCGCTCCGGGTCGACGGAGACGAACACGGTCTGGAAATCCTTGGCGTGCAACAGCTTTTCGGTCTCGCCCAGCGCGAAAAGCGTAGTCGGGCAGGCCTCCGGGCAATAGGTGAAGCCGAAGAAGACCGCGCTCCACCTGCCCTTCAAAAGCTTTTCCGTGGCCGGCTTGCCCGCCTGGTCGACCAGCTGGAACGGTCCGCCGATGGCCGCGCCTTGCGACTGTGACCCGAGGATCCCCTCGCGGACGGCCAGCCCGGTGATCGCAGCGAACGCCACCGCCAGGACCGCGAGAATGACCAGCAGGGTCCGGCTCATGACGCTAATCCTTTGCTCCCGATCCGCTTTGGGGCTCGCCAGCGGCGCTGCGGGCGCGCAATCCTGATGAGACCATGGCCAGATTCGCACCCACGGCCGACCTGAAGCCCCCGCCGGGCCTCGATAGGACCGTCGTCGCGCCCGCGCAAGACGAGGCCGAGGATTGGACCGAAGGCGCGGTGCACCGCGGGCGGCTGCGGGTCCGCACCCTGGTCACCCTGCGCTGGATGGTGGTGGCGGGCGAGGTTGTGCTGCTGCTGGTGGTGGGCCTCGGGCTGGGGTTCAAGGCGCCCTACCCCCTCTGCTTCGCCGTGGTGGGGGCAGGCGCCTGGCTCAACCTGCTCACCGGCGTCGCCAGCCCGGGCCAGCGGGTGTTCGGCGACCGCGAAGCCGCCGCCCAGCTCGCCGTCGACATCCTGCAGATCAGCGCCCTGGTCTTCCTCACCGGCGGGGCCGGCAATCCCTTCATGCTGATGCTGATCGCCCCGGTGACCCTGGCGGCCGCCACCCTGCCGCTCAGGCCCGTCCTGGCGCTGGGGGCGTTCGCCGCCGCGATCTCGGTGTTCCTGGCCTTCGTCGCCCTGCCGCTCCCTGAGGCGCCCGGCATCGCCGCGGCGGTGCCGCTGAGCTACCGGATCGGCGCGGCGATCGCCAATATCGCCGGCCTCGCGCTCACCGCCGGCTATGTGCGCCAGGCGGCGGTGGAGTCCGCGCGGATGGCGCTGGCGCTCGACGTGACCCAGGCGGTGCTGGCGCGCGAGCAGCGTCTTTCGGCCCTCGGCGCGCTGGCCGCCGCCGCCGCCCACGAGCTCGGCACGCCCTTGGCCACCATCGCCATCGTCGCCAAGGAGATGGTCCGCGAGGCGCCGACGCCGACGGTGAAGGACGACGCCGAACTGCTGGTCGCCCAGGCCGCCCGCTGCCGCGAGATCCTCAGGCGGCTGACCGACGCCCCGGACGCCGCCTCCGACGTGATGCACGAGCGCCTGTCGCTGCGCCAGCTGGTCCAGGAGGTGATCGAGCCGCACGCCGGGACCAGCAAGGAGGTCCGCGTCGAGGCCATCGTCACCGGCCCCCCCGGCGTGAAGACCCCCGACATCCGCCGGATGCCCGAGATCACCCACGCCTTCACCACCTTCGTCGAAAACGCCGTCGACTTCGCCAAGTCCGAGGTGCTGGTCTCCGCGCGCTTCTGCGCCGACTGGGTCTCGATGGAGGTGCGCGACGACGGCCCGGGCTTCGCCCCGGAGATCCTCGCCAAGCTCGGCGAGCCCTACGTCACCTCGCGTCCGGGGGCGGAAGGTTCGCGTACGGGGCATATAGGCATGGGCCTGGGCTTCTTTATTTCCAAGACGCTTTTGGAACGAACCGGGGCCCTGGTGACCTTTCAGAATGGCCGGCCCCGCGGAGCGGTGGTGTCGGCGCGCTGGCCTCGCGCCAGGATTGAGGTGGGTGAAGCTTAGGGTTGTAAGCTTGCGCTTAACCAAAAACGTGCGACAGGATGTCGCAAGCCTCCGCGTTCAGGGAGCCCAGTTGGGACCATCGAATGACCGATCTCTCGGCCGACGTCGCCGCCCTTTCCGACAAATCCCTGCTCGTGCTGGATGACGACGCTCCGCTGCGAACACGGCTGGGGCGGGCGCTGGAGCAACGCGGCTTCGAACCCACCCTGGTGGGCAGCGTTTCCGAGGCCCTGGCGGCGGTGAAGGTCCACGCGCCGGCCTTCGCGGTGCTGGACATGCGGCTGGAGGACGGCACGGGGCTTCGGGTGGTCGAGGCGGTGCGCGACGCCCGGCCGGACGCCAAGATCATCATGCTCACCGGCTACGGCAACATCGCCACCGCCGTGCAGGCGGTGAAGGCCGGGGCGGTGGACTACCTCTCCAAGCCCGCCGACGCCGACGACGTGGCCCGCGCGCTGCTGGCCCGCGGCGGCGACTCGGCCGCCCCGCCCGAGAACCCGATGAGCGCCGACCGGGTCCGCTGGGAGCATATCCAGCGGGTCTATGAGCTCTGCAACCACAACGTCTCGGAAACCGCGCGCCGCCTCAACATGCACCGCCGCACCCTGCAGCGGATCCTGGCCAAGCGCGCGCCGCGGTAAGAACGGCGCGGACTTACCGGAGGGGAGTCTACTAGCGCGTGGGGACCGGGTGCTCGCCGCGGTAGTCGTAGAACCCGCGGCCGGCCTTGCGGCCGAGCCAGCCGGCCTCGACGTACTTGGTCAGCAGCGGACAGGGGCGGTACTTGGAATCCGCCAAGCCTTCGTAGAGCACGTTCATGATCGAGAGCACGGTGTCGAGGCCGATGAAGTCGCCCAGTTCGAGGGGGCCCATCGGATGGTTGGCGCCCAGCCGCAGGGCGGTGTCGATGGCCTCGACCGTGCCGACGCCCTCGTAGAGCGTGTAGATCGCCTCGTTGATCATCGGCACCAGCACGCGGTTGACGATGAAGGCCGGGAAATCCTCGGCGTTGGCGGTGGTCTTGCCCAGCGACTGGGCGAACTCGACGGCGGTGGCGTAGGTCTCGGGGCCTGTGGCGATGCCGCGGATGATCTCCACCAGCTTCATCAGCGGCGCCGGGTTCATGAAGTGCAGGCCGATGAACCGGTCCGGGCGATCGGTGGCGGCGGCCAAGCGCGTGATCGAGATCGACGAGGTGTTGGAGGCCAGCAGCGTGGTGTCGCTGAGGTGCGGCCCAAGCGCCTTGAAGATGGTCTTCTTGGTCTCTTCGTTCTCGGTGGCGGCTTCGATGGCGAGGTCGGTCTGGCCGATCGTCTGCAGCTCGGCCGCGCCCTTGATGTGGCCCAGCGCCGCCTCCATGGCGTCCTGGGTGATGATCCCGCGATGTACCTGACGGGTCAGGTTGTGATGGATCAGCGTCAGGCCCGCGTCGATGCGGTCCTGGCTCACGTCATGCAAAAGGACGTCGTAACCGCCGAGCGCCACCACATGGGCGATGCCCGTCCCCATCTGGCCTGCGCCAATGACGCCGACCGACCTGATTTGAACCATGCAGCAGAGCCTCGATGAGTGGCCGCGCCGGCGCGGCTTTTCTTCTTGTGACGGCTTTCTAACATAACGGCGCCCTCCTGCCGCAAGCCATTTGCTGCGACGCAGCGTGACTGTCGCCTGGCGCGCAAGCCTGAACGACTAGGGGCGGCCCTTCGCAGGACCGCCCCATTGTTCGCGCCTCGATCGAAGGCGGGTTATTTCCCGGCGGCGGCCAGCGCGGCCATCAGCTCCGGCACGGCGGTTTTGTAGTCGGCCACCAGGCCGTAGTCGGCGACCTGGAAGATCGGCGCGTCGGCGTCCTTGTTGATCGCCACGATGACCTTGGAGTCCTTCATGCCGGCGAGGTGCTGGATGGCGCCGGAGATGCCGATGGCGATGTAGAGCTCAGGCGCGACCACCTTGCCGGTCTGGCCGACCTGGTAGTCGTTGGGGGCGTAGCCTGCGTCCACGGCCGCGCGGCTGGCGCCGATGGCGGCGCCCAGCTTGTCGGCCAGGGGATCGATGACCCGGGTGAACTCCTCGGCCGAACCCATGGCGCGGCCGCCCGAGACCACGATCTTCGCGCCCGAGAGTTCCGGACGTTCCGACTTCACCAGCTTCTGGTCGATGAAGTGGGTCTTGGCGGGCTTGGCCGGGGCGGGGATGGTCTCCACCTTGGCCGAGCCGCCGTCCGCCGCCGCCTTGAAGACGGTGGGACGCACGGTGATCACCTTCTTGGCGTCGGAGGACTGCACGGTCTCCAGCGCGTTGCCGGCGTAGATCGGCCGGATGAAGGTGTTGGCGTCCACCACGTCGACGATCTCGGAAATCTGGGCCACGTCCAGCTTCGCGGCGATGCGCGGGCTGAAGTTCTTGCCCTGGCTGGTGGCCGGCGTCAGCACGGCGTCGTAGCCGCTCATCAGCGGCACCACGAGGGCTTCCATGCTCTCGGCCAGGCCTTCGCCCAGCTCCGCGCTTTCGGCCAGCAGCACCTTGCGCACGCCGGTGATCTTGGCGGCGGCGTCGGCGACGGCCTTGGCGCCCTGGCCAGCCACCAGCACGTCGACGTCGCTGGAGAGCTTGAGCGCCGCGGTCACCGTCTTTTCGGTGGTGTCCCGCAGGTGGGCGTTGTCGTGGTCGGCGATTACGAGAACGGCCATCAGAGCACCCCCGCTTCGGTCTTGAGTTTGGAGACGAGGTCGGCGGCGGTTTCCACCTTGACGCCGCCGGCGCGCTTCGGGGGCTCGGTGACCTTGAGCACCTTCAGCCTGGGCGCGGTGTCGACGCCGAGCGACGCAAGCTCGGTGATGACCAGTTCTTTCTTCTTGGCCTTCATGATGTTGGGCAGGCTGGCGTAGCGCGGCTCGTTGAGGCGCAGGTCGGCCGTGACGATGCCGGGCAGGTCGATCTCGAGGGTCTGCAGGCCGCCGTCGACCTCGCGGGTCACCTTGGCCTTCTTGTCCGAGACTTCCAGGGCCGAGGCGAAGGTCGCCTGCGGCCAGTCGAGCAGGGTCGCCAGCATCTGGCCGGTGGCGTTGTTGTCGCCGTCGATGGCCTGCTTGCCCATGATCACCAGGCCGGGGCTTTCTTCGCCGATCACCGCCTTCAGCACCTTGGCCACGGCCAGCGGCTCGAGGTCCTCGGTGGTCTGGATCAGGATCGCGCGGTCCGCGCCCATGGCCAGGGCCGTGCGCAAGGTCTCGCCGGCCTGGGCGGGGCCCACGGACACCGCGACGATCTCCGTCGCGACGCCCTTTTCCTTCAGCCGCACCGCCTCTTCGACGGCGATCTCGTCGAAGGGGTTCATCGCCATCTTCACGTTGGCAAGGTCGACGCCGGTCTGATCGGTCTTCACCCGCGCCTTGACGTTGGAATCAATGGCCCGTTTGACGGTGACCAATACCTTCATGGGTTGCTAGAGCCTCGAATTGCGAAAATTGAATCAGGCGGGCAATAACGCTTCCGGCCAGCTTTGCAAGCCAGGGCCCCGCGTAAGCCGCGATATCGGCGTCGCAATTCCGCCCTCGCCAGGCGCTAGCCAGCGCCCGTCTCCATCCGTTATGAAATCGCCATGAACCCGACCATCGAGCGCCTGAAGCTCATCTTCCTCGGCATTTTCGCCGTCGCCAACGTCGGCATCCTGGTCTGGCAGGTGGGCTGGGCCTGGCCGGAGCAGAAGTGCAACGAGGCCCACAAGTGGTGGGACGGCTGGGAGCGGGTCTGCGCCCAGCCGGTGCTGATCTCCGACATCACCGGCCGCGTGATCGCCGACCCCAAGGCCCGCGCCGAGGCGCTGAAGGCGCTCGGCCGCACGCCGCCGGCGGACGCGGCGAAGCCCTGAAATAAGGGCAGCCACGCAAAACACGGAAAGCCATGGAATCGCGGCGGCGGGCGTCCGCCAGGTTTCCGACAGCGCTGCGCGCGGCCCTCAGGCATCTGAACCTTTTCGGTGTCTTTCCGTATTTTCCGTGGCCAGGATTTCGGCTTAGCGGGTCGCGCCGGATTTCCAGAACACCTCGGCCGCGCCCTTGTCGTTGGCGTAGCGGGCGGCCACGAACAGCAGGTCCGACAGCCGGTTGAGATAGCGCAGGGCCGGTCCGCTGACGGCCTGGCCGGATTCCAGCAGCCGCACCGCCTCGCGCTCGGCGCGGCGGCAGACGGTCCTCGCCAGGTGCAGGAAGGCCGCCGCCGGCGTGCCGCCGGGCAGGATGAACGAGGTCAGCGGCGGCAGGGCGGCGTTGAGCTCGTCGATCTCGCGCTCCAGCCGCTCGACCTGGCTGTCCAGGATGCGCAGCTTCGAGCCCGGCGCCTCGTCGGCCGTCGCCGGCGTGGCGAGGTCGGCCCCCAGGTCGAAGAGCTCGTTCTGCACACGGCCCAGGATGGCGTCGAGCTCGCCCTCGGCATGGCCGCGCGCCAGGCCGACGCAGGCGTTGGTCTCGTCCACGGCCGCATAGGCCTCGACCCGGAGGTCGGCCTTGCTGACATTCTCGCCGGTCGCCAGCCGGGTCGTCCCGCCGTCGCCGGTGCGCGTGTAGATGCGGTTGAGCGTGACCATCCTGCTAGTGCCTCGCCCGCCACCAGACCGCGCCCATCAGGACAGCGATGGCGATGGCCTGCATGACCACCCGAAGCCGCATCAGCTTGTTGGAATGGGACCGGCCAAACTCGCCGCCGCGGAACAGCGAATAGATCCCGAAGGCCAGGACCGCGGTCACCGCCAGCAGCGCCGCCGGGATAAGATATGTGAAAACGTCCATACGGCCCAATCTAGGCCCGGCCAGGGTTGCGAACCACTCCTAACGGCGATATTTCGAATCATGCCTGGGGCTGATTGAGCGCGTTCAGCGAGTGAGAGTCGTTGGCTTGCCAGATTTCAGCCGTAGTCCCGTGACAGGTGAGGGGGTGACAGCCTCGAGAGTCGTTGGGTGCGGGGTTGCCTACTCACGCCGCGCCACTTGCCATCAGATCCCGTCTCGCGTAACGGAATCCTTGAACATGTTCAACGAAGCCTGCCGGCGCGCGCGGCAGCATTGAGAGGACGGCTCCGCCGTCAGATTCATGAAGCATACCGCTCCCCTTCAGGCTGCCGGTGAAACCATCGTGAAGGTCCCCACCCGCCGCACGCTCGCCAAGCAGCAGACTCGCGCCAAGGTCCTGGCCGCCGCGCGCCGTCTGTTCAGCGAGGAGGGCTATGAAGGCGCGACCATCCGCGATATCGCCGCCGCCGCCGGCATGTCCACGGGGGCGGTGTTCGCCAACTTCACCGACAAGTCAGACCTGTTCCGCGAAATCATGATGACCGACATGGTCGCGCTCGGCGAGGCCATGCGTGAGGCCGCCTCGCGCGGCAAGGGTGTCGACGACGCCCTGCTCAGGATGTTCGGCGCCGGCTACGCCTTCTACAAGTCGCAACTGCCTCTGGCCCGAGCCGCCTTCAGTGTGGGCTGGACGCCGGAGGAAGGCCCGCAACTGATCAATTCGCAGCCGGCCCAGTCGCTGCTCGACCTGATCGCCGACGAGCTGAACGCCGGCATCGAGCGCGGCGAGCTCGGCCAGGAGGCCGAGGTCAAGCTTCGCGCCCAGATGCTCTTCGAGGCCTACCTGTCGAACTACAAGCAGGCGATCTTCGAAGGCTGGAGCCTGGACGCCCTGCAAGCGCGCTCGCGCGACCAGATCCGGGTGCTGCTGGCGGGCGCTCGCCGGGGCTGACGCCGACTGAGGGGCGGCGCGCAAAAGGGGGGCGCGACGGGGCATGACGTCGGAAACCGACACCGGAAACGGTGGACCGGGCGGGCTCGATCCCGCCCAGCCGCCGCCGCTGGCCGAGGCCGGCCTGCGGCAATCGCAGAAGGAAGCCACCCGCAACCGCGTGATCCTCGCGGCGCGGGAGCTGTTCGACACGCAGGGCTACCAGGGGACCACCATCCGCGAGATCGCCCGGCACGCCGGCGTCTCGGTGGGCAGCGTCTTCACCACCTTCGCCACCAAGGGCGAGATCCTCAGCCAGGTGATGCAGGAGCGGCTGGACCGGCTCTATGCCGAGCTGGACCGGGTGCTGCCGCACCTCCGCGGGTCGACCGCCGATCGGCTACGTTCGATGTTCGCCATCCACTTCGCCTTCGAGTCGCAACGGATGCGGCTGTTCCTGGCGCACATCGCGGCGGCCTATGACTGCGCCCTGCCGTCGGCGGCGACGCCGTTCGGCAAGAACTCGCGCCTGCAGGAGATCATCCGCGAGTGCCTGGTGAAGGGCGTGGCCGAAGGCGACGTCGACCCGGCCATCGACCACCTGGAGATCATCGAGCTCCTGATGTCGGCCTATGCCTGGACCTTCAGGCTCGCCGTCTGGGACGGCGCCGACGCCGAGGCCATGACCGCGGTCATGGACCGCCAGATCGGCCTGATCGCCGCAGGCTTCACGCCGCGCTGAAAGGTGGATCCCCGCTTTCGCGGGGATGACCCGGCGCTGCGCGCTCGGTCAGTTCGCCCCATCCAGGAGCCGCCGCGCGATGACCTGCGCCTGGATCTCGCCGGCGCCTTCGAAGATGTTGAGGATGCGGGCGTCGGCGAGGATGCGGCTGACCGGCTGCTCCACCGCGAAGCCCGTGCCGCCGTGGATCTGGACGGCGTTGTCGGCGGCCGCCCAGGCGATGCGCGCGCCAGTGAGCTTGGCCATTCCGGCCTCCAGGTCGCAGCGGCGGCCCTCGTCCTTGGCGGCGGCCGCGAACCAGGCCAGACGCCGCGCGCCGAGGATCTCCGCGGCCATCATGGCGAGCTTGTTGGCCACGCGGGGAAACCGCGCGATCGGCTCGCCGAACTGGCGCCGCTGCAGGGCGTAGTCGAGCGCCAGGTCGAGCGCGTTCTGCGCCACCCCGATGGCGCGGGCCGCGGTCTGGATGCGGGCGCTCTCGAAGGTGGCCATCAGCTGCACGAAGCCCTGGCCGGCCTGGCCACCCAGGAGATTCGCGTCGGGAACCTCGAAGTCGTCGAAGGCGATCTCGTATTCCTTCATGCCGCGATAGCCGATCACCGCGATCTCGCCGCCGCTCATGCCGGGCGCCGGGAAGGGCTCGGCCACCGTGCCCCGCGGCTTCTCGGCCAGGAGCATCGACAGGCCCCGGTGGTCCTTCGAGGCCGGATCGGTGCGGACCAGCAGGGTCATCAGGTCGGCGCGGGCGGCGTGGGTGATCCAGGTCTTGGCGCCCGTCACCCGCCAGGTCTCGCCGTCCAGCACCGCGCGGGTGCGCAGCGACGCCAGGTCGGAGCCCGCCTCCGGCTCGGTGAAGACCGCCGTGGGGATGATCTCGCCGCTGGCGATGCGCGGCAGGTAGCGCGCTTTCTGGTCCGGCGTGCCGTGGGCGAGGATCAACTCGGCGGCGATCTCCGAGCGGGTGCCCAGCGAGCCGGTCCCGATCCAGCCGCGCGACAGGGCTTCCGACACCACGCACATGGCGACCTTGCCCATCCCCGAACCACCCCAGGCCTCGGGCGCCGTCAGGCCGAAGACGCCCAGCGCCCCCAGTTCCTCGATCAGCGGCAGTGGGATCAGCTCATCGCGCACATGCCAGCCGTGGGCGAAGGGTGTGATCTTCTCTTCCGCGAAGGCGTGGAACTGGTGGCGCACCGCCTCCAGGGTCTCGTCGAGGCCGCTGGCTTCCAGAGAAGGGCGCCCCCGCGCGTGATCCAGCAGCTCGACGATCCGGTGTTTCACCGCCTGCGAGGCGCCGGGAGCCAGGAGGGCGATCAGCGGCTGCAGCCGGTGCGTCGAAACCCCCAGGTCGGCGACCCGGAACATCTCACCCTGGTTCATCGGCAAGCCGCCGGCCAGCTGGGAGAGGTACTCGTGCGCCAGCAGCTGGGCCGGCAGGGCCTCGGCCTCGCCGAAGGCTTCGTCGCCGATCAGGCGCTCGGCCCAGGCCGCGGTCTGGCGCAGGGTCTCGGCATAGGCCGCCGCCCAGGCCAGGCCGTGAGCGGCATGCTGGTCGGCGTCGAGCGCGGCGCGGTCCAGCCGGCCCTCCTTGCGCACGCGTTCGCCCACGGCGTCCTGCAACTCGGCCACCAGCATCTCGGCCTCGCGGCCGGCGCGGTCGAGGAGTTCGGCGAGATCGGGGAGAATGAGGCTCATGGGGCGATTATAGGCGAAGCTTGCATTGCGTCACATCAGGCCATTTTGCTGCTGCAGATAACAAGAAGGGGTCCAGCGATGATCATCGTCCACCATCTCAATGATTCGCGCTCGCAGCGCATCCTTTGGCTGCTGGAGGAGCTGGGCGCGCCCTACGAGATCAAGCGCTACACGCGCGACGCTACGACCCGGCTTGCGCCGCCGGAGCTGGTGGCCGTCCACCCGCTCGGCAAGTCGCCGGTGATCAGCGACGGCGATCGCACCATCAACGAGTCCGGTGCGATCATTGACTACATCATCCGCCACGAGGGGAAGGGCCGGCTGGCGCCGAAGCCCGATACCGACGACTACGAGACCTACCTGCAATGGCTGCACTATGCCGAGGGCTCGGCCATGCTGCCCCTGATGCTGAACATGTATGTCGCGCGCCTCGGCGAAGCCGCCGGGCCCCTGCAGCCGCGTATCGCCAGCGAGATGGCCAACCATCTGGGCTATCTCGACGCGGCGCTCAAGGGCCGCGACTGGCTGGTGGGCTCCGACATCACCGGCGCCGACATCCAGATGAGCTTCGTGGGCGAGGTGACCCGGGCCTTCGGCCAGGCCGACAAATATCCCAACATCAAGGCCTGGGTTGAGCGCTTCCAGGCCCGGCCGGCCTATCTCCGCGCCCTCGACAAGGGTGGCGCCTACACCCTCGGGCCGGCCCACTAGCCTGTCCTAGTTGGCCGGGTCGGTGGCCTGCGCCAGGGCGCGTAGCTTGGTGGCGGCGACGTTGCGGGCCTGTTTCTCGAACGCCACCATGGCCGGGTGAGCCTTGGCCTCGAACTCGGGGGGCAGGGTTTCCATATCTGCGGCGGCGGCCCGCAGGTCGATGGGCTCCAGCTTCAGTTCGCGGCGGAGCTCCATCAGCTCTTCCAGGGCGAGGGTGGCGAGCAGGCCATTGGCGTGAGTGACCATGCTGGCCAGGTTGATGGCCTGCTGGACTTCCGGCGGCGGCATCTTGGGCTGAGGCGGCGTCGCGCCACCCATCGGCGGGATCCTGGGCGGCGGAATGTTGTTGGCCACGGTCTCTGTCCTGGATTTCTGATCGGGGGCGGAGGGAAGCACACCTCCCCCACGGCGGGAAGCCTAGCGGAGCAGGCCCTAACGCCGCCCTTCGAATTCCGGAAAGTCGTCGTCCATCATCCCGTCCAGGAAGTCGAAGACGGCGGCCTTGGTGAGCGCGTGCGGGATCGCCGAGAAGTGGTCGCAGCCGGGGATGGTCATCCCGTGGCCTGAGGGGAAGACCCGGGCCAGGTCCTCGGGGTCGCCGGCGAGGGCGTCGCCGACCCCCGTCACCACCAGCACCGGCATCGGCAGGGTCGCCGCGACGTCCCAGTCGAACGGTGGGTTCTTCATCTCGCTGAAGGCGGCTAACGCCTTCCTGTCCTCGCCCTGCTCGTCGGCGAACTGGCGGAAGCTCTGCAGCATGGGCTGCTTGATGGTCGCCGGGTCCTCGGCGAGCATGGCGTCGGCCATCGGCGTACCGACGACCACCGGCGGGGGTTCGCGCAGCTTCCCGCCGACGCCGCCCAGGATCAGGTTCGAGACCCGGTCCGGCGCGCCGATCGCCATGGCCAGCGCCGTCCGCGTGCCCATCGAATAGCCGAACAGGTCGGCGCGGCCGACGCCGAGGTGGTCCAGTAGCGCGAAGGCGTCGGCGGCAAGCTTGTCGCGGGCGTAGGCCTCGGGGTCGTAGAGCTTGGCGCTCTCGCCGTGGCCGCGCTGGTCCAGCGCGATCACCCGCATGCCGCGGCGCTCGAACGCCCCGTACCAGCCGGTCCTGCGCCAGCCCTCGTTACGGTTCGAGGCGAAGCCGTGGATCAGCAGGATCGCGCGCGCGCCGCCGCCGGGCGGAACAATGTCGTCATAGGCGAGGGTGACGCCGTCGGGTGTGGTGAAGCTGGCCATGGGCCGAGCCTAGGGGCGCCAGCGCCCCGTCTCAAGGCAGATGCGCTTCAGGGCTGCTCGCCGGTCCACTCCCAGTGCCAGGGCTCGAACGGATAGGGCGCGAAGCCGAAGCGGTCGGCGTTGGCCGCCAGCCAGCGGTAGGTCGGGGTGCGGCTCATGAACAGCCGGTTGGGGTCGGCGCTGGAGTCGGGGCCGTAGCCGGGCGCCTGGCCGACGTACATGTCCAACGCCAGGCCCGTGCGGTGCGGCGAGCAGATGGCCCGCACCACGCCGTTGCAGTTGCGCTCGCTCGCGCAGCGGGCGGCGTCGGCCTCGGGGCTGCGGAAGCCGGAGAAGAGGGTCAGGTTGCGCGGGTCGGCGGCGATCCTGGGGTCGGCGGCGCGGGCCGCCGTGACCATGCGGCGCCATGCGGCGAGCGCGGCCGGGCGGAGCAGGATCTGCTTGCCGCCATAGCCCTCGCCGGGGCGGGCGACCTCGAGGTTGGCCTGCGAGGGCGGATCCGGGCAGACCTTGCGGGCGCTGAGCTGCACGAAGGGCCGGCGGATCTGGATCACGCCTTTCAGGCGCTGGAAGTCATCGGCGGAGAGCACTCCGTCGCTCGGCAGGCTCTGGGCGTCCTCCCACCGCTCAAGGGCGGCGGCGAAGCCCGGGCTGGCTGGCGGGCAGGCGGTGTGCAGCTCGCGGGCGATCAGCGGGACGTAGGTCTCCCATCCGGCTTCTGCGCGTCCGAACGGCGCCCAGGGCAGGGTCCTCAGCGAGGCGGCGTTGGCGGCCGCGGCGGCGGCCGGGCCCGCGGCGCAGTCGGCGGAGACCAGCGGTGGCGGCGCGCCGGGCCGGGCCGGCGCCGCGGGCGGCGGAACCCGCGAGGCGACCGGCGGGGCAGGGATCGGCGCGGGCCGGGGCGCGGGCGCGCAACTGGTCACGCGCAAGGCGATCAGCCCGAGCACCACGACGGCGGCCGCCAGTCCGCCCAGGAACCGCAACGCTTCTGAAGGCTTGAACCTCACGTCGCCGACTAACGCGCGGCGCACCCTTGAGGTCCATGATGAAATTTCCGAGGCAGGTCCTGTTCGCCGGCGTTTCCGTCCTGCTGCTGGCGGCCTGCTCCGAGCCGGCGCCCGGCGGCAAGGCTGAATCCGCCACCACATCGGCGACCGACGTGACGGCCAAGGTGGCCGACGCCGCGGCCTTGCCTCCGCCCGACGTGCATCCCGAGCCGCTGGAGGTCCCCGCGATCGAGGCCTCGACCTCCGAGCTCGCCCGCCCGATCGACACCGCGGCCTGGACCGCCGAACCGGTCACCCCGGCGGCCAGGAAGAACGCCATGCTACGGGCCCAGGTGCTGCTGGCCCGCGCGCACTTCTCGCCCGGCGTCATCGACGGCCAGGACGGCGGCAATGTGAAGAACGCCATCGCCGCCTTCGAGGCCGCCCACGCCCTGCCGGTCGACGGCGTCATGGACGATCAGGTCTGGAACGCGCTCTCCAAGGACGAGCAGCCGGCGCTCACCGACTATCTGATCACGCAAGACGACGTGAAGGGTCCGTTCGTGGCCAGGATCCCCACCGACATGGTGGAGCTCGCCAAGCTCCCGGCCATCGGCTTCACCAGTCCGGCGGAGGCCCTGGCCGAGAAATTCCACATGGACGAGGCGCTGCTGAAGAGCCTCAACCCCGGCGTCGATTTCGCGGCGGCGGGCACGAAGATCGTGGTGGCGGCGCTGGGCCCCGACAAGCTGCCGGGGACGGTGGCGCGCATGGAGGTCGACAAGACCAGGCGCCAGATCCGCGCCTATGGCGACGGCGACGTGTTGCTGGCGGTCTATCCGGCCACGGTCGGCTCGGTGGAGCGCCCGGCGCCCGAGGGCGAATGGGCGGTGCGCACCACCGCGCCCAACCCGACCTACACCTACGATCCGAGCCGGCTGACCTTCGGCAAGGCCTCGCAGGGCAAGCTGACCATCAAGGCCGGGCCGAACAATCCGGTCGGCTCCACCTGGATCGACCTGACCAAGGACACCTATGGCATCCACGGCACGCCCGACCCGCGGATGGTCGGCAAGAGCGCCAGCCACGGCTGCGTGCGCCTGACCAACTGGGACGTGCGCCAGCTCAGCCTGGCGGTGAAGAAGGGGACCAAGGTGGCCTTCGTGGGCGTCGAGCAGGCCACCGCGCCGAAGAAGAGTTGAGACCTACGGATGATCAAGGAGCGTGGCGACGACGAGATAGAGAATTACGTCCAGGAAGGTGGCTAAGGCGAAGGGCGCGCCGAGTAGGATCGGCCACGCCTTTCGACGGTATCGCTGGAATGTGAGGACGGCTGTCAGAAGCCATCCGAGAAACGATATCGTGCCGACGACGCCGGCGACGTGATTCATGGGCAGCAAAAGGTCGTTGTTGCCTTGTCTCCAAGGCAGGTGGGTAAAGCCAAAGTTGATGGCCGCCAGTACGTAGGACGCAGCGACCATGGCCATCAGCTTTCGTGGCTCGGCTTCAGCACGATCCACGGCATGGGGTAGGGGAGTCATCCGGTCAGCTCTTCCACCGTAGGACCACCGGCTCGACCGGGTTCACGAACGGCCGGCCTTCGCGGCGGCTGGCGGTCCATTCGCGCTTGAGCTGCTGGTACCACTTGGCCTGGCGGTCGGCGTCGTCGACCCACATCAGGGAGGGGTCGTACTTCAGGCCCTGGTTCTGCAGGTTCACCATGTCGCCGTCCTGGCGCAGGAAGGTCCGCGCGCCCGCCGCGATGAAGGGCTTCAGGAACAAGAAGGCCGGATGGTCGGACCAGACTATCTGGGTGATCCGGGTCTTCCTGTCGTTCACCGGGGTGAGGCAGGTCAGCGACAGCACCTGGCGCTTGCCGACCGTGACGTGCTCCCAGCGCAGGCCGGGGAGGCGGAAGGTGATCTCGGTCAGCGGTTCGCCGCCCAGGATGGCGTAGGCGCGGGAGTTCTTCGAGGGCTCGTGGCGGACCATGGCGAAGCCCTGCTCGCGAGGCTCGAAGCGCTTGGCCTTCTCGTGCTGGCTGGCCTTCGAGCGCCACCACCATTGCTGATGGACATAGGGGCCGTGGGCGGGGTCCATGAGGCCCACGACCGCGTGGTCGATGTGGGCGTCGAAGTCCATGCGGTCGACCAGCTTCGGCGCCCCGCCGACCACGCCGTCGAACGTGGGTGGCGGCTCGGTGGGTTCGCCCGATCCGACCCAGACGAACACCAGGCCCTGGCTCTCGGCCACCGGGTAGCGGCGGACCCTGATGCGGCCGACGTCCATCGCCTGGTCCGCCACCAGCGAAGGGATCGCCGCGCAGGCGCCGTCCGCCCCGAACCGCCAGCCGTGGTAGGGGCACTCGACCGTCGTGGCGCCCGAGGCTTCCTGATGGAACCGCCCGGCCGACAGCGGCGCGGCGCGGTGCGGGCAGATGTCGCGCAGGCCGAACAGCTGGCCGCTGTTAGAGCGGC
>Ga0307517_10000834_pt1 | contig 53018 bp, 53 predicted proteins | sample 23_EM_MG_FD_194515 | JGI IMG/M metagenome (GOLD analysis project Ga0307517, IMG submission 194515) | Populus trichocarpa ectomycorrhiza microbial communities from riparian zone in the Pacific Northwest, United States - 23_EM | ecosystem: Host-associated > Plants > Roots > Unclassified | place... | reverse complement strand
AAGAACCAGAACTCCTACCAAATCTGCTCTCTACTCCTCACCAAGCGTGCCTTGCAACCCCCCTCGCACTTGCGCAGTATTATCCACATAGAATAGATTGTGCCCCTGGCGTTCACACTTTGAACAGTCATCCCTATCTAACTTCATCTCTAGGTAATTCCTGATATCGTTCGTGTTAGGACTGACCGGTATCACGACCACCTTGGTGAAGTATCTTTGAATTGCCCCCCGCGACATGGGGTCTCCCGGTGAGGAATATTCTCGTCCTAGGCGACTCCCGAACGATATCTCTCAGTGACTCAAGGAGTTGTGGCAGATGCTTCGGTAGGCATTCGTCGAGTGCATCAATACAGATGAAGACTTGGGACAACGAAGCAAGAGCGATCCTCAACATTCCCATCATCTCAGCAAGTAGTAGCCCTCTCCCACCAAATTCCTTTTTCGCCTTTTGAAACGCCTCGCGTACTTCCTTCGGGATATCTCCCCTGCCCACTAGCTGCTTCAGAATAGCTCCAATCATATTGGTGACTGTCTGCTCTTGCTGAGCAAGGAAGTCGCAGTAAAGGCCTGTAACCGCGACATCTTCATCCCCCGCCTGATCGCACAACCTATCGATCACCAAGGAACTAGCATTTCTCGCGGTCAGCTGTGCTCGCCTCTTTCAGAGAATCCCACCTCTTACCTCAGATATGTCTTTCCCACTCCCGGATTCCCGGAGCTGAATAAGACGGCCCCGTCAGCTCCACCCTCACTATCCCTCCACTCCCGAAACTCGCTTGTTTCCAAAAACCAATCCCCTACACCGTCGAATCGGTCGGTGCGCACACTTTGATGTCTATTATTCGGCTCTAGTGGAGAGAGCCAGCGCATAATCAGCGCATCCTCGTCGGACATACAGAAGTATTTGTTGAAGCTATTTGTTATGTTGCCGGAGTTAACATTTCCGCCGCGCATGTTAACCGATATTTGTGCCATGATATTCTCTTCGAAATTTCGGGTGAATGTAGAAATACTAGAGCGACCTATACGGCGATAGAGGGAGCCTATAAACTTTCTGTGAGTAGGACTGAAGAATAGGGGAGATGCGGCTTGTTGTGCGACAATCTCTTCCAAATCATCCCCATGCCAAGGAAATACAAAGGCGGTGGAGACTTCAAGAATTTCCACCTACTAACACTAGGCTCCGCAGTATGGGTAACCATAAAATATGACAGAATACGGTAACCTAGTGCGCTGTAGTCCGCGATATATTACCCTACTGACATGAGCGGTCATATTCATTAATACCTGAGGGGCAGCTTTAGCGTTCGGCCCCTACCCGACCCCTAGCCCTCAATAGCGATAGCTTAATCGGAAAACTATAATACTACGAGTAGAGTTGATACTGCACCGCCAAGCGGGACGGTGCACAGATGCAGGACGGTGAACTGCCCCGATTACTGCCATATTTATAGGTATGTAAGTCATCTAATTCTAATGCTGGAAGAGTGAGATATATAATGTTATGAAACAAAAGCTGGAAACAAAGAAAGCGCAGATGTGAGCCTACTAGAATATAAAAGGGAGATTCAAGAACATTAAATACCGCAGGAGAGGTAGAAAACCAAGAAAAACATTCCCTCGAAAGAAGAAAAGGAAAAACTACCTCTGCCCCGAAAAGGCATTCCAAATGGACAGCTGGGTAGCCTTGGATTGGTAGGCGTCGCTAATGGTATGGTAGTAGGTGCTTGCCGGCATGGTTTGGGGGAGGAGTAGGTAAGGGCGGGGCACTTTCTGTTCCTTCACTGTCGCTCACAAGAGCAGTAGAGTTGGGAGTGGAGAAAATTGTTTGCGGGTAAATGACAGTTTAGATAAAGGTGACTTGACGGTGGCAAGCTTGTAGAATGGTGGTAAAGGAGCTATGGATGTTATGGATGTTTTCAGAGGCTGTGAAGAGGATTGTGATTGACTACAGGGCGTCTACACACCTCCCTCCCCCCCCTTGCCCGCCTTCTGTTGGATATTGTAGACACTTATTGCCTTCTTTCCGTCAGTGACTCTAGATAGTGGTTTTCTGAAAAGAAGATTGTAATTTTCTATTTGCCAATGGAGCCATTTGTTTACTGTTTTCGCTACAGCATGAATGTTACTATGACATTGTCTTTATTTACCTACGACTTCTTTTTACTGCGATACAGGTGCCTCATGGTGTGCTAGCTTGCATCACACAATTCCGGAGACTCAAAAATAGGTCGAGCGCATCTGGCTCCCCTCGCCCATTTTAACCAGGTCATTGGCTCCCCTGCGGAGTCAGGTCACCATCGGTCACTCGAACCTAGGGTCGGCTCAGACAAGAAGTGCACGTAGTGTGTGGTGCGATATGACACAATATGGTGACTTGTAGGAGGCTCATTATACACCATTTGCTAGGCTAGAGTAAGGAACACTATATATCTTAATGAGGATGTAACGGGGCGGAGGGGCTCTGTGGGGTAGATCAAGGAGAAAAAGGAAAAATTATCAACTAATAGTGAATTCTACCATTCAATTGGGCCTCAGGGGTCAGGGCAAACCCCACAATAAAGAAATTTCCTGGTTCCGTTCATGTCTCGTCAAAGGTTTGCTGCCCCAGCGCTAGGTTGGCATTTCTTGGTATCATAGTTGACTGAGGTTTCTCTGCAACACTCTAACATCCAGGAGTCAGCAAAGAACAGGGAATCGGGGAACACTGTAAGTTTCACCGCTACGAGCAACGTGGTTAGTGGACGGACTTAGCACAGGCAGTGAGGCAATTATAAATTCGCCGCCCCGGTGATCTTTAGGGAAAGAAATTGAGATACTGTATATAAAAACCAAGAAAGAGGTGGGGATCAAGTCTAAGGTGCGAGAAATGGGTCTAGTGTAGCAGCATCCGATTCTGAGCAAATTTCCCCATTTTCACCCTCACCCCCTCACCTTCCTCTCCCTCTTCTCAGGCTCCTTCTCATTTATTGCCTAACTTAGATAGCCACCCCCAGCTCCAGTTCTTCCGCCTTTCCCGTCTTTTAACTCCCCTACTACAGTGAAGATGCAGAGTCCTCCTCTTCCTTAGCGCTTATCATCAAGCATCTCCCAGAAGCCAAGGGTCCTTCTCGCTCAGTGGGGAGATAAAGATTTGCTCTAGCTATTTCCCCTTCCGGCACCATGCCATACGTCGGGCAACTGGGCGCTTTTCAGTATAATTGACTTTTCTGACCCCTCTTTCTTTGCTCTCATCCTTTCACTCTTTTCTACCTTCCGACGAAAAGAATTGATATCATCTGGGTCTAACCAGACTTGACCACCAGGAGGAATTGGTTGCTGATTTGCCTTCTTCTCTGTAGCCGGGATATCATCCCCTTACGATTCCTACTCAATACAGCCATCTTTATGTCAATTGCGTAATAAGCCTCATAGTTCCAATCTGGCGAAAAATAATCGACAACATACCGAACATCCCCAAGCCCAAACACAAGGATCTGGCTTGCGGATACCCCCTCCCCCACTCAACCCTTGAAATTCGATCACAGTAGTAGACAGCATGTGCAATCCCCTCTTTCATGAGGCCATCAAGAAACAAGGATTTCCACATCTTCATCCCACTTCCCTTCTTTACCTCTTGTCGAAGAACACAAGGAAAGAAGGAAACAAAGTCACTCCGGCCAGAATAACGCTCCTGGACCAATATAGCTCCTTCACCATTGTAAGAATAATCACACATTCTAGACTAACCCAAAAAAAAAGACCCTTCCCCATATATTTCTCCTAACCGAACTTCACTCTAGAAAAATTCAAATCCACGAAAGACACAAAACAACACGCAAGGCGTGTTTCAGCGGCATCTGACAGTCAGCCAGGGAGTTCATGTACCGATGCCCTGGCCAATCTACAGGGAGGAAGACACTTACTATATTCGGTGAATGTATAAAAATGGCGCAATTCCGACTGACCCATATAGGTTCCGCGTTCACCTTCCTACTTCCTCCTTTTCTCCCCTTTTTTCCCTTCTCTAGCACAGTTTCACCAGGAATAACGAAGGCGAGGTATCAAGTTCTGTTTTGTTCGTCAGTGGCAACAGGTAGCTAGGGACAATGGCCTAAAGCCAATCCGAGGCCATGAGTAAGCAGCGGTAAAGAATTTTAAACAGAGAGTGGGAGAGTAATAGAAGCGACATCAGATTACCTCGCATATTACAGGTCATGTGGTATGAAATGGCGCCAACCAGGGCAGGCCTGGGATGTTTAGCTCGAATTCGGAACTATGAGTTATGCCACCGTCGATCCTGTTATTCCCATATGAAATTAGCGAAATATTCTAAGTTTCCCGGGTGCGCCAAGAAGGGACCCGATGTCCACTGGCAATGCTGCCACAAGTTTCTGCACCATCCCTAGGACTCCCAATGCCTGAATCTCTATCCCTCACGGCACGACCATGGCTTTAGCCAGACATATGCAAACCCGGTTAGTTGGTCCCAGCTGTTTCTCATATCCGATCGAATTTGGAGGTGGTAGGGGTCCAACAGCTGAAGAAAAAAATCAACTTGAATTCATCAGCTAGCATAATTCATTTCACGAGAGAAATTTGCATGAGGAATTCAAACACCTTGGCCATCCGCTCGGAATAACTGCTCATTTTCACTAGGAAGGGGCCATTACAGGGGGGTCCACTATTGTAGTGATCACTTAACTCATATTGGACTTACTTTACTGTGCCAGCTGCATCATGGGAGATAAGTGTTGCTCGTATGTGTACTCGTCATGCACTCAGGTGCGGTGAGTGTGTGCGATTAAGCGCTCTGTGTAAGTGAGGGATTACACGGTATATGAGAGGAGTGAGTAGTGATAAATTCTACGTCCTTTGGCGAGTAGGGGGCCAGCAAATATGTAGCCAAGCGACATCCGAGTGAGCGACAATGACTGCAACTTTCTTTTGTGCTCCCTCCCCAACCCTCCCCCTCGAGCATGTCTCAAGTTGGTCCGGTAAAGCCAAGCGAGTGAGTCCGAGACTAAACAAACAAAAAGAGGCACACTCATATCCCGCTGCCCCGAATCTCTATACGAGTAATCTGGATACCTCGCTGTCTCGCGCGGATCTCAATAAGTTCTAGATTTCTTTGCACCAAAGCCTGACCTGTTGCCCCGGATCACTCTCTGTGCCAGACATATTCTTCGTATTTTGGCCGTCCGGAATAGCAGGGCGCGAGTGTGCTCACCTTGTATGGTGCTACTAGTAGGCCACAGGAAAGGGCCCTTGCACACCCTACGACTTCCACCAGCGAACCCTGTGCAGACCGCCGAACAGCAGGCCAGTGATCCTCTAACAAATCCAAAACCCCACCAAACAAAACTCATAGCACACAGGCCGCAAATAATATTGAAAAATGGCCCAACTTAATATAGCATGGTAAAGATGCACTTGCACTCCTCCATGCATATTGATACTACAGCACAGTCCCCAACCAGGGCCAGCAACAGCTATTTTTTTGCCACCTTATTTTGGGGAATTCCCTTTTTGCTTACCATATACCCCTCTTCGCGACCCGCTGGTTTTCGTCATGCCCCGGTTGGGGACTGTACTATTCTAACCACCAGTGACGCACGTGCCGACACTTTATCTATCCATACAACAATCCATTACGGCCTCCGATGGAATGGTAGTCTAACGGACAGACAGGCAGACAAAGGCACGAAAACACCAAAATCAAGCTAATTCGAAACCGGAAAGCGGTGAGAGGAAATACATATCACAAACGGCTTACAAGTATTTCTTTTTAACTACAGTAAAATCTGCTGAAATCCACCATCTCCGTCAGTCCTGTAGCCCCAGATTCCAAGACAAGGGCTCCTAAGAAGGATTAGCGCTTCCCTCACACAGTATAAGATCAGTGCTCAGGACAGTTGGGTCTTATCAACGGATATTCCCAATTCCGTTAACTTGTCAAACTAAACTCATTCGGGCTGGGTGAGATTCAGTAGTGGATCTCGAGAGACTTTGCTGCAGTGTTCGATATCTGTGAGTGCGGTGGTGGCCAAAAGTCATCTATTTGGCTAAACTAGTGGATTGTCTACATGCTGTAGGTGTGGATCTCTCTTAAGTTACATTTGGTCCAACCCCCTTCCCCTTTCTCCCGGGCTCGTTTATCTTCTGATGCTGTCCTCTTGGCCAAGATCTCGGTTCCGGGATTTGCACGGAAATCAGCAGGATATGGTCTAGCTGGTTCTCGGCAGTGGGGGTAAGATTTTGCAAATGGGAAAGGGGGGGGAATGGTTGGAGGTTGTATCCCGCATTACGTTTCATGAAGCTGAGTTAAAGCTCAGGGTGAGGGATTTTACGTACTGTAGAACTACTAATAGTGCCATGCTTGCACCGGTGCTAGATAGATTCAAGAGAAAACTACAGTATATAATGCCGAGGGAAGCCCCCCCACAACTAAATTCAACCAAGTCTATCAAAAAAATCAAAGTTTACGCCACAAGAAAACGGCCCAGGTGCGGATTTACCTAATAAATCCGTCTTGTCCTTACGCCCTCAGACTAGGGAGTTAACAGTATCTAGCACACCTACCCCACCTTACTCTACTATGCTCGACTGCTACGGGCAGTGCAAGAGGCCCAGTTGAGAAATGGGAAATGGGGCACAAGGTTGGGTTAATGGCTACAACTTCCATAAACGATCTCCACTTCTCTTCTTCTCTTTCCTTCTTTAATGCTTCCATGCTTCAGATCCCCCGGTGGATCACTGCGGGTGAGAGGGCCTGCGAGATAGGCTACGTCGTATCTCCGTGGAATAGATTCGTCGGTATGGAACACAGGTTGATCTAAATTGATGGACGGCCGAGCCCTTCCATGGAACAAGGCCATGTGCATGCAGAAAGAAGGAGCGGAAGGCAGGGAAAGGGGAGTACAAACGGGATCGCTCACCCCAGAGGATACCAGTCCAAACGGGGTTAAGATAGTTCGAAAAGAAAAAGTAGAGCACATCGGGCGTCGATTGGTTGGGACTACTCGAGTAATGATAGATCTAGTTATGTATGTACGTGCTCTGCTGCTGCAGATGTGGATCAACTAATGTATGCATGAGTACAATAGCTTATGTCCCAAAAGCAGCCCTGGCCTGGATGGCGGGTAGGGGGAAGGTGGGGATCGACAGTTTACCATCAGCTAAGGATGCCACTCCTCATTCACTGTAACGGCCATGAGTGTTCCACAAACTGTCCAATTCAGGCAAGTTAAGGTAAGAAATGGGTCAGGTAAGGCAAGGTAAGGGGCACAGTACTCGTAGTCTATCAAGAAGGGTTCCGCTCATCAAATTACTACATTCCTCTCACCACAGTACTACCCCCACCGTACGGGTTAGAGCTACCCTTTCTCCGCAAAATTCCCCATCCGGACACCATCGCTCAATCCCCCACAAAACAAACGATCTTTCTCTCCCCCTCTCCCCCTCTCCCCAAACTAGTCAGGTACTAGCGAAACCACACAATTCGGACACAAAACACAACCCAAGCTTTTTCCTTTTTCCCCTTACCCCCCTTCTCCCTTTCAACCGGAACCTCCACCCCGAGGAAAATCCACGGTTCACCCCGGGGGTCCTCCATCCATCCCTTTACCACACCCGGTTTGTACAAGTATGCATCATGCGTGCATGCGACCACCCTAAAAAAAAAAGTGAGAGAAAGAAAATGTGGGCCCAAATCTGAAACCCGGGGACGAGCGAAACATACAGTACGCGAAGAACCGCAAACGAAGGATTTACAAGTACATCACTAGTGGTTATACCTACTCACCGTGTAAGCACTGCGCGCAGTACGAGTACTTGTGTGTGTTGTCGTATTCATACAGAGCCACTCTTTTCCCCAATTTTTCCGAGATGTTCTCTACTATCCGCGTGTACTGCACCATACTCAGTACAGTACATGTCCCAGTTATTATACGTATATATGCCACCTCCCAAATCAAACCGCCAGCCAGATCAATCAGGGGCTTTCGTCGCGAGCTGTGCCACCTACAGTAAGGTAGACGAACGAACGAACTCCAGAAACTCCTCCACCTCCTCCTCAGAGTGACATCCGGGGTTTACGGCATTCTCTTCGGTAAGGATTTTGAGCCCGGTCGGGATCCGGTTTTGAAGTGGGATTAAGTTTATCCCCCCTGTATCATATCGCAGGTTCTTACCTCTTTCGTTTTGCCTCTGTTTTACTCTTTCGGAGGAGCAACTTACCACCCCCTTTTTGTCCTCGGTGTTGTTCGCCTTGAAAAGTTTTTTTACCAGCAAGTCAGTGCGATACTCGAGTACTGTACCGGTACAGCAACCTACCGGTAGTCGTAAACATGACAAGGTCAAGCTAGATAAATTCGATCACTATATTCCGATGTTCTTCATTTCTTTGTTTCCATCATGTCCTCCGAAGTTTCGCCTCTTCGGCAGTTGTCTCTGAGAGTTTCAAAAACTTATATTGCAACCGGAGCGGGGGCTCGTAAGGTAAGCTACATACCCTAACAGGTGTTTTCCCACTACGGTACCGCACACTACCGGTATGAAGAGACGAGCACCTGACAATACCTGGCTGACCGATTACCCGGCCCTACCCAGCCACAGCTACCTCCCCGCATGTATGTGATAGAACCCCTCTTTATGAGAAGCTTACAAGAACCCAACAAGTCAAACTTGATTTATTTACAAATAAATGTACAATACCCGCCTACAGCGTAATCATCATAGTTTACCCGTAGGAGAGATACAGGGTAGCTCACTAAATCCACAACTGGTATCAGCAAGCATGTATAATATGTAAGTAATCCCCAAAACGGAACACAATAATACCGGTAGTAACAACATGTGATATCCATTCCAACTCAGCACAATACCATAGAAAGGGAAAATAAGGCAGAAATTGAAGGTGACCATATGCACGGATAGTTTATTTAGGAAAAGATAACTAGGAAGGGTGTGGGGGGGTTGTCCGTTCCGGCAGATTTCTAAACGGGTCCACCTTTCAAGTGCCGTGTCAATCTATAACTCCCTTAAAGGGCCTGACGATAGAGATGGATGGGTTGGGACACCTACCGTTTGGGCCAGGCCTTAAATTTATCCCTACAGGAAGAAGCATAACACTTTGGACCTCGCAAGAGGGGGGGATCTCCCATTTGTATCTTCTTTCCATTTTTGTAGCGTAGAGTAAATGTATTTCCGTATGCTGGGGTCTGTGGAGTAGGGCGGTGCTGTCCCGGGGCTTCGAGAAGGAAAGGGAAAAAAGAAAGAAAAAAAGGAACAACTGTCTCTAGTATGCACGGGTATGTGGAATGCTTTCGGGAAACTCTTGTAGATTTCAAACCAGGCGTAATCAGCCGGGTCCCATTTGAAATATCAACTCTTTTGTGCAACAGTGGGCGAGTGAGCTGCTATGAAGATGAAGGATGCGAGGCAACAGTGAGGTACTGAATGCAGGGAGACCAACAAGCCCACCCCACCCTTTCCTGCTCTACTGGCACTGCACTTTATCATACTTACCTCTCCCAATAGGGCCTTCCCGTCCTCCCCTCTTCCTTCTTTTGTCTTCCCGAATAAATGAAAATTGGAACAAAAAAAAATATAATATAAAAAAATGAGGCAACGCTGAGCAAAAGATAAATCCGGGAGCGCGGTCATCTCAAACAGTAACCCTCAGCCTTCTCAATTCGACAGCATGAGGCTAGGCTATCTACTTCAGGAGAAGAAGAAGAGGGACAAAGTTAAACTCGAGAATAGAAAGTATTCCCATCCCCATCGGACCCCTAACAAGAACACGCTCCCAGTTTCGAGGATGTTTCCCGAATAGTTTATTCTGATAGAATTAGGTAGGCTAGAAAAGAAACATCCACTCTTGGTAGGTACACCCGGGAAAATATCTCGCTTGCGAAGAATCCAAAAATGGGAGGGTCACGATATGATAGATAGATAGATAGACCAAGACGAAACAAAAGATCTCACGTGAGAGATATGGCGATGGTAAGATTCTATTAGCAGAAACTTTTGTGTGACAAAAATACTTGTACGTGTACTCGAGTACGAGTACGAGCACACGTGCGTGTCTTTTCGAAACATCATGCATGCTCACTCGGGTGCTTACTAATAACTGGCGCCGGCGAGCGAGCCAGTGAGGAGAAACACCGAGTATCCCATTATGATACCCTAAGCATGGATCCACACCTATGGTACCATATGCCTGGACTAATTATCACACCGAACAATGGCTACCCGGCCTGACCTGCCCCACCGCCCCTCTCAAGGCTCCGCTAGCGAACGCCGGACAAGATGAGAGCCCCAGGGAGTGGCGACTATCGTAACAGTGAAAGGATCAGTGAGGGGGTTCCCGACGGAATGCACAAGGGAATCCACACGCTTTGCCCAACCAGTCGCTCAAAGGAGTTATCGTACTATCCTTCCCTCTCGCACCTTCCTCCTTGGATTCGGAATACCTATGGTACCCTCTCCTCATGGGCGGGGTAAGTCTACCGAGATATTATCGTGACTTTTTTCTCCCTTTTTTTCCTTTCTTTCCCTTTCCTCACTCTCCCTCCCCTCTCCATTCCCCGCATCTCATTCGCAACGCACTGATTGAGTGGCTCGCGGTTCAGAGATCCGAGGAGGCGGTTACATTCATCATACCTCATTTGGCATACAGATGTTGTCGAATGGTGTGTGTGGATACTCACACACACACACACACGCACACGCACACGCACACACCGACAAATGATCAACATTTATCCAGACCCTTTTTTGTCTTTCACATTTGAAGGGCTGAAAAAAAGGAATGAAAAAAAGAACGACTAGGGAGATTTTTTCTGCAGGAGTATGATATTCTCCATCGCACGGACGCCTTCTTTTGAACTTTCGTTTACCCTTTTTGTGTAACCTGGATAATCCGTGACAGAGGGGCGGGAGGGGTGGTTCAATCCTGTAGCAGACACATGCATTGGCATATGCTAATTTGGTTGAAAAACGTTGGAGCTAAACATTTAGCTTTTGTATCATTCATGTGTTGTTCTCGTTGGCCGGTTTCGTCGTCGCAACGATCCTCGGGATCTGAATTGCGCTTATCAATTGATTAATTAAAACGAGATTTGCGGGCGATAGGGAGAGGGAGGAAGACGAAGTCGATAGTGAGCATCTCACCACACCCGGGGCACCGTACCGTATTACGGTATTACGATAGGGGAAAAAAAGGGAAGACATATCTGTGCATTGGGCTTGGCTGGTGGTGGCAGGGTAGCCCTTTATCATAGGCAGTAAGTAAGTAGACCCTTCAATTGACATAATATCTAGGCCTCCCTTCACATCCCTCTTCTCCTTCTTTTCCTAGACTTGTGCGCATATCATGAATGCATAGCCGGTCTTGTTTTCGCCCATGCAGTACCATCCTTGCCCAAAATCTTTTTATTTATCGTGAAGTACTGTGCAAGTACGATGAGGAAGGAAGGACGATAAGGTAGGATAGAAAATGGGTGAATGAGAAAGAAAAAAGCCCTTCCGAGTTTCAACGAACACAAGAGGAACGGAAGCAAGAAATGCCCTACAGTGCGCACCATGATCTCCAGCTCGCCGCAAAGCTGAGTGGGACTACCGGCACCAGCGCCATGAGAAGTAGTAGCGCAGGGTAAATCGCTCGAACATCTCTGCACCAAAACATCACATCATGTCAAGGCTACCTATCATACCGTAGCGCAGAGATGTTATTCTGCCTATCCTGTTCTAAAAATTTCGCGCGACTCTGTACTATGCTGTATAGTACTGTGCGATACTACCATCTCTATCGCCACCATCGCAACTATAAAGTCACTATTATTATAATACCACGTCGTGTAAACAAGAAAGTCAAAGGAAAGGAGCGCAAACCCACTATCGTGTCTCATCACATCCTCACGAAATTGATGAGTTGGAAGAGAAGCGAAAGAAGAAAAGAGAAAGGAGAAAAAAGAAAATCTCCCAAACCCTTCCTTGCTTGCAAAAAGTCAGAGCGGAAGCTCATCCAGCGAATAGAATAGCATTATAACCAAGGGCTGCGGTGTCTGCAGTCCAGATCTCATAATATTATATACCGTACCCTGAATAAAGAAAAGCCTGCTCCTGTAGATTCATCATATTTTGGCCCTACGGTTATTGCCTGTCTGTTATACCGTATCATACTCCCTGCTGGTGGTGGCGGGGGCGAAGAAGAAGGAAAAAAAAGAGACAAACCTTCACTTCTGGTGTGAGAAAAAAAAGAAAAGGGGCCTGAATCATGCATTGATTGATCGATTGCTCTTAGATCGATAACAAAAAAAAAGAAGGAAAGAGAAAAAAAGAATCCCTTACATATGAGACTGTACCATATCGCGCGATAGAGCAAAGCTGACGACAACCACCAACCTACAAGTAAGTTACTCTGCAAATATCATGTATTATACAGATTCGGAAGAGAAGCACAAAAATAAGGGTAAGAAATACGGGAAGAGTTAGACATGCCACCCAACCATCGGAAATCAAAGAGAGGTAGAGAGAAGCAGGGAGAGATAGAGAGAGAAAGGGAGAATAGCCGTCCCTGCGTTCGCCGACTTTCCCGGCGCATTTAACCCCCAAAAACCCCTTTTCCTAGGCAAATTTTTATCTTTAATCCTTGGTTTTTAATTCCCAATCCTTGAGCCTGATGTGATTGATGATCCGTTTCGCGCTAGGTGTTGCGACTTTTGTGATTTTTTTTTTCTTTAAAAAAAAAAGGCGGCGCTATACTGTACTCGTACTATGCCTATACTAATCGATTGCGATTTGGGTGGGGTTTGCCCACATCGGTACCCGTCCCTTTTCAGGGAGGCGGCGGCCAGGGGAATTGAGATTTCTCATTGGGTGATAGGGGAAAAGGGAGGGAGGGAGGAGGATGTAAGACTTGCCGATCTCCACACCTCTCCCCTCCCTTCCCCCCCCCAGATGGTCCAGTGGGTAAGCCCTGAGTTGTTGTCGTCGTCACTCGCCGAGTACCGTGACATGCCGGAGACGGACGAGAGCGGTGAGGTATGATACGGTAACTTACTCGGGTGCTGGATAACGATGGTGCGACATAGGGCCTCGCTGTCGTAGGTACTGTACGGTACTAGTACGGTACATACAATGCGTTGATGGGGGGGATCTATGTAAAGTGACAGCCCCGGTACTCGAGTATGCCGAAATTGCCGCTTGTTATGTTTTGCCGCAGGAATAGTCTATTGACCAAGTACTAGTACAGTAGCAACACGAAAACTCCCAAATTCTTCAACATGGGTAAGAGGGGATAAAGCGCTGAGCAATCTCTACGATAAATCTTTTCAAATCCTGGCATCCAACGTTCCCTTCGGAAAAGAAAAAAAAAAACACATCAACGCCAAGGAAAGCAAGTAACACGGAGAAAAGAAATGGGAGCGCGAAAACATCCCGGTGGAACGGCCCACACCCGTCCCGTCCGACATCCCAAAACTCCAAATAGAAGAGTCCGGCAGGATAAGACGGTATCGTATCACAAACCGACCAACGAACCACTGAACTGCGCTATACTCGCGTGATACGGGCGGAACACTCCAGCATTGGAACCTGAAAAAAAAGACCACCGGCCGGCAAAACACGTAAAGGGTGCATTATCATGGGAAAAGCCCCCAATTTTACACAAGCACACGTACAGGCACACACAAGCACCCTCCCACCCTGCTGCTTGTAAGACCCCACGATACACCGCTAGCCAGGCATACCCGTGTTCACCCAATCGTGCGGAAGCCTAGCACGTCATTCACATACCGGTATGTAGCAAGAACAAGAGGGGAATTGAGGGAGAAACCCCCGCAGGAAGGTATTCCCTTTTGGTGAAGCGAAACAAGAAAAGGCGGGGAAAAGAAAAAAGCCCTTCCCCACACTTCATCACGATGATTCTCCAAACTTTTTTCTCCATCCTCTCGCCTAAGCGGAGGTACCCTCCCACCCCGGTAGGGGGGCAGGGAAAAGGAGGGGAAAGAAGGTGAAGAGGGAAAGGGGAGAAAGGGGGAAAGGGAGCGGAAAGAGGGTCCTTGTGTAGATAAATATAAAATTGAGACCATAATGATGCTTTTTAGAAGAATAGTTAACGTCACAGCTAAACTAGCTGCTTAATCATCACCATTTCCAGAAAAGCATCACGAGATTACTCTATTGCTGAGAGAAGAACTCTCCCTCTTTCATCGTACCAGCTTTTCATCCTGGGCCCTGAATATGGCTTAGATTCACTCTCCCTGTCTTTTTTCGCCCTGCTATCGCGCAGGTCGTGCCGTGGTCCTCAGGATCGTAGCTCTATCGATGGCATTATTTCTAGGTTTCCAATTTGCTTGTGGTCAAAAACCCAAGAATGGCTGTGAGCCAACTTAGAAAAAAATGCCTAGGATAGAAAAAAATATATGTCCCATATTCCAGTGTTGAATGAATACAAAAAGTCGCACATGTTTCTCTCGCGCTTTCTCTCCTTCTCGTCCACTTTCCTGACGTTCCGCAATGAGTCTAACTACCGTCGTATCCTAGCTTTGATCCACGATTGACCACTTAATAAGGTGCCGAGCACGATGGGGTAGCGAGAACCCCCTCCTCCCTCGCAAGGGAATTTCGCACCTTGCCTGAATGAGGCCAGCTGATGGATAGCTTGCTGTCCACTGGGCACCCTATCTTGCGCGGCACCCTATCCCGCCCGGCACCCTATCCCGCTCGGCATCCTCTCACCTCGTCTATCTGATATGGTATCAACACAACAGACTCGATGCGTCGGTACAATACGTAAAACTATCCGACCTTCACGTTTGAAGAAAGGATATCTGTAGTCGTAATACGATACCCGTGAAATTACTAGTGGCGGGATTGCCGGCAATGCAAATTATGAGCCATCAGAGCAGGGAAATCCTGCGTGATGCAAGCCTCTTTTTAACGGAGAAGTCCGTGGGCTGTGAAATGCCCTAAAATGATGGAAAGGATGGACAGGGTATGGATGGACTAGGGCCCAATCGCCCTGACGACTTGTGAACCGATCTCTGATTCGGAATTCCGATATCATACCTGTATACTCACTCGTATTTGCCAAAAAGTGCTTCTGTGAGCCGAATAATTTGGTGAGGACTCCAGCAAGGTATTTGCTGGCGGGGTCATTCTTGGCAAATATGCGTGGGTAATGTCTGTTTGTTTATTTCGTTGATATCTCACGATTGTTAACCGCCCTCCCTGGAAAAAAAAATGACAAAGAAAAGATTTCCAGGGAAAGAAAGAAACCCCCACTCCTGCATACTCGAGTGCATACGCCAGGGGGGGGGAGAAGAGATCAAAGGAATAACTTTAATTCCCACGATCTACCACTCTAGGGTCGATTTCGATGCAGGATGTGTGGATGAAACCCTGGTTCTGATATGCGTGTTGTGAAGGATGTGAGCGAAGTGAGCGAGAGTGCGCCACGCTTGGACCAATCGGTAGCTGCCGTATGGCGGGAAGGAAAGGGTAAGGGGTATGCGGTGTACCGTACGGCTGCCGATGCTTTGGGTTTGGCAAAAAAAAAGTCACTCACACAGCTAACGTAGCGAGGAGGAATGAGGAGCGGCAGGGAAGAGGTGTGTGTGTGGATAATTTCTTTGATTTTCAGTGACGACAGGTCGACGTCACGGCTGGGTCTGGGCGTGCTGGGCGGGTTAGGGTAACTTGCCCATACCGTACCATGTGTGGATCCGGGGGAGCTGGGAAGGGTCATGGAAATGATGGTCAGGAACGTTTGGATAATGGATGCCTTTAGGGTTTGGGTACTGTAAGAGTACTACTGCGGTAGGTTAGTGCTTGTATAATATTATGGCACTTTTGTTACTTGCGGAACCAACACACAGCAATTCGCATACTCAGGCCAGCACAACCCCACAGCGCTAGGACTGAGGGGATGACACTACTACGCGGCCGAGCCGAAGCCGGACTCTTGTGTGGTAATTCCTAAGTACCAGTAGCCCCAACATCAACCCAGCCCCGCTGGCAGCGGACCAGCCGCGGTGCGCGGAGAACCATTTTTGGGGCATAGGTGAAGATTTGTTGGGTGACTCCGATATATATAGCTAAGTTGGTCTACGGCAAAGATTTGCATCGTTTCTATAGAGCCGAGCTTGAACGGGGTAGGTGAAGACCCTGAAGGGTGGAGGAGGAGTGGGAGGGAGGGAGGCCCTTGGGATGGGGTGAACATAATGGGATATCTAGCCCGACCCAGAAACACCGGATGGACCCTGGAAACTGCGGCGTATTGAGATGCGGTGCATATGATACCCCGCGTTACCCTACTCTCGCAACGCTCTTACACGTCTTACACGACCTTTATCAATCAGGGTACCATGGGTACTTTACCATGAAATCTCTCTCCCACTTTTCAAGCTAAGTGTGAAACGGAAAGGGGGGAGCTTGTTGCTGAAACGTTACCTGAGGGAACATCATATACAAGTAAACCCCTCTCACCACCTCTCACCTTCTCTTTCTCCCTCCTTCTCTCCCTCCCCTTCAACGCATAGCTATCCCCACCTCCACTTCGACATGCAACGACCTTCCAATACCGCACAAGTTACACCTTATCAACAAAACTTAAAAGCTATACTAACGACAACCTCACTATACCATACCACCTTTCACCCACACTCACAATACCGGCACCTCCCCTCCCTCTCTCAAAGCGGACAGGTACACACTTATCAAGCAGTCATCAAACCCTTACCTTACGGTAGTCGACTCCACCTTGCCGGTAACCCTACAACCCCTCTCCCCTGCCCCCCACAACTCTCTCACACCCAATAATAATAACGTCACTCCCTTAAACACTAGCCTACCGGCACATCACATAATGCCCTAACAAACCACCACCACCACCACCACCACCACCACCATAAAGAAAACGAAGAGGACACATGATAAGAAAAACAAAAAAAACCATACCCTCCCCTACCGGTAACGACAGCGGACTTTGGATCCGTAATCCCCACCCTCGGACCCTTTTTCTAATACTCGCATGGGCAGGGTAAGACCCCATCCATACAGTACATTCATCCATCCATCCCGTAGATATGGTTTTCCCCACAAAATGCGTGTCGTCGATCTGCAGGAAAATAGTCCGCGCTTTTCTTTTCTTTTTTCTCTCTCTCTCTTCGACTTCTCTGTGTTAATGCTGTTTTTATTATTATTATTATTATTATTATTATTATTATTATTATTATTATCACTATTATTATTATTATTATTAATGGAGGAAATAATTATAGAGGAGGGAAATGCGGTGGTGATGTATTATAGAAAGGGAAGAAACATGGGAAAAAACTGGGAACTAAGGAAATTGGGGAGGGCTTCTCTTGCCTGCTGGGTTAGCCCAGGGGGGTGCACTGTATATATACATATATGTATGATAGGAGGGGGTAGGTATTATAGATAGGAGGAATGGTGATTATGATAACATCTTTCCCATCTCCCCTCCCCCTTGAACGTTTTCATTTCTACAGTATATAACTTGACCACAACCGGAGATGGTTCCTTCAGCTTTGGTCAGCAGCCGCTTCACCAATTAATCAATCAGTCGATCATGAATTAATTGAAACCAACTTCGCACATTTCTTTTCTCGGAGGGGATTTTTATTCTCTCTCTCCCCCCTCTTCGTTTGAAAATCGAGTTGTAAAAATACCATAGAAATAACTGAACGAACAACCAAATACATCACGAAGCCCCCCACCACCGCCAAACCAACCGAAAGGCATAGATAGATGTACTAGTACAAAAGAGATAACCCCCATCAAAACCTAAATGAACATGGAGATACTGGTACCATAATGGTGGAAGCCGATTCGTGTTTAGCACGATGCTGGTGATGATGGTGATGGTGATGATGATGAGATGGGGCGTAAACAAACAAAACAAACCGGACAGGGATGGATGAAGAGTACTCGAGTAGAGAGGGAAGAGATAATGAAACGGAGAAAGGAAAAAAAGACTCCATACGCCGTAACTACCCAATGCGATCCAGCAAGATAAACCCCCCTGTCCAAAGAGAACCCGTTAAAAAGCAAATAACCCACCCCACCCGAAAACCGTTGGAAAGTTAAAAAAGGAAAAAAAGAAAAGAAAAAAAGCCCCGGTCCCAGATGGAATAGAGAAAACCCAAGATGAGAAGAGAACCCTTTTTTATTTCGTACTTGTGCAGTGGAGAAGTAAACCACGACCTGAACAGAGTTCTCACTCTTTTTTCTTTGTTTTTGTTTTCATGTTTTTTTCTCACTCTTTTTTGGAGAGCAATTGGGGAGCAGAGGGAGGTTGCGGTAAGAGGAATATACTTTGCTTAGGGCGAGTTCAAAAACGAAAACTGCCTGGGGAGGTGGGAGAAGAATGCTACAGGTGAAGAGAATCAGGAGGAAGGGGAAAAAAAAGAAGGGGAAAAAAAGGGAAAAATGAGAAGCCGGGTGAATTGAAGGGAGGAGAAAGGGGGAGGGAGAGATGGAAGAAAAAAAGACAACAAAGGAAGTGAATAGATCCCGGTGACCAATGCGCCGAACGGAGAATAGAGTGAACCAAGGAAGCGAAGAAAGGAAGCCACTTTTGTTTTAATTAGAAGCAAAAGGATGAAAAAAAAAAGGAATGAAAAAAGAGAAAGCTCAAGGATACCCTGAGATAGCAACGTTCGCCAGAGCTGTGAGCCCCCCATCAAATGATTCTGAGTAATGACTGTAGGGAACCGGTTGCGGAGTGTGATACGAGTGCATTCGCGGGTGCATATCCGGCTTATTGACAACGGCTTCCGCAGACTCAGCCGACATCCTCCGCTTCCTAGCAGCCCTCTTACTCGCCGACCCGCTCTGGTGCGTGCGGTAGTGCTGCATGCAATTGTCCTGCCTGCTGAACCTAGCCCCGCACCCCGTCTCCGGGCAAACGTAGTTCTTCTCTCCTGTGTGGATTCTCGTGTGTCGCGCCAGATGTCCGGACGTGGTGAACGACTTTCCGCACTGACAGGTGTACCTGCGCGACGTCCTCTTGAGTGACGACGGGTTGGCACTCGCGGACTTGGGCGATGGCGGCGCGGAGGAGGTTGGCGCTTGCGAGCTCGTCGGCGATAGCTCCTCCAGTGTTGCTGCCATTATTATCCCGGGACTGGGTATGGGTGAGGAGGTCACGGACGGCGTGGAGGAAATATTGGGGAAGTAGGAGGCTTCGGGAACGGGGAGGAGCTTCTCGAGGGGTGGGAGGCTTAAGCTCGGGGGTGTTCGCGGGGAGTACAAGCTGGATCCTAATGAGCTGGACGAGGACGAGGCAGATTCGATCGAATCGTGGCGGATGGTGTAAGGTCTATGACGGTAATCCGGGGAGAGAGGTGGTGTTGGGGATGATGACGAGGAAGCGTAGGAATATGCATAGTCACTCGCAGCTTCCTCCTCACAAAGGAGCGAAACTCGTCGCCCCGAAGATGTGGATATAGTCCAATGGTTATTCATTTTAATGGAGAGTTTCTTAGTGTTCTTCTGCTTGCTCTTCTGCTCCCTCTTATTTGGAACCTCTGTTTCTTTGGCTGCTGCTGGTTCGCACGATGCTGACGATACACGGGACGTAGGAAAATGGAAAGTATATTGTACGCTTTGGACGGCACTCGAGACAAATTTGGCCAGGCAAAAAGATACTGAAGAGGGGAGTGGAACAAAGGGAAAGCTCTCTTTATTCAGACGAAACCTGGGACAGGCAGTACCCAAGACAAGCAGGGAAGTAGAAATGACGCTGATGTTGTTTGATGATGATGATGGCGAGTCGAGTGAATGATGATTGCAGAGTGAAAGCGACGAAGATGTCAAGGCAAGAATGTGGGAGATTGTAGATAGTTAAATGTGGAGGTGGAAGAGAGAACCGGAGGAGTGGTGCTGATCCTTCTACAAGTGACAAATGCAAAACAATCGGTGACGCCTACTCTGGGTGTGGGTGGCACCTTCGTTTTATGTCCTCGCCGCGGAGCAAAATGGTGACCGAGGAACGTAGATGTGGATGGTACTAGCGGGGTGGTAGCAAAGACAGAGGGGGGGGGGGTGTGGAGGAGGATGGAGGTACCGTACCGTACATGCTCTACCAGAAGGGGGGTTGGGTTGGTAAAGACAAGTAGGAAAGGCAGGCAGGCAGGCGACAGGGGAGCATGGGGATGGCATTGGGGTTTGGGAATGGTCTGAATTTGGTAGAAGTAGAATGATCAAGAGGATGAGGGGGGTGGAAGGGGGGGGGGCAGGAAGGGGAGGGGGGGCGGACAATGAGAGATTCCGTACACACGAACGGTAGCCCCAAGCATGGGATAGCGACAAAAAAAAAGTCAATCTTTGCTCATCTTTTTTTTGGCACTTTTCTGAGAACTCAGAGGCTTAATAGAGAGGATGTGAGGTAGGGCGTCCACATGGAATTCCGAATGCCTGCGCTTGATACCGGATTTAGTATCGCTGCTTCCTCATTCGTTCTTTTTACCGAATTCACGGCCTTTATTTCCCTAGACACACGAGCTAATCTGCTTCCGGTCAGAAAGGAACCTGTAGTTCGATATGTGCCCTAATTTAATAGCCAAGCATTTCCTTGCGTGCGAGATACGATATTATGATACAGGACGAGGACAGAGGTAGGTAGGTAGGTAAGTCCCCAACACTTCACCGAGGCACCGGTAGGCTACCAGCTCTAATATTTCCCTCGTATAGGATGAGTGCTGGAATAGGCACAGCAATAGTAGCAACAGAGGGCGGAAACAACGATAGGTTCTTGGTTCATCTGCAGTTCGGAGCCCTAGTTCGATGAAGGTGTAAGAAGAAAGGACGATAGATGAAAATCCCAAAAGTCCTCTCGCCTCCCCAATAGAGGGAAATAAAAGGAAAAAGAAAAGAAGGAAAAAAAGTACCATAAAGCAAGAGCAGGCGAAGTGCCAAACGCGTAACAGATCAGTAACAGCGGACGGGACTTCTCCATATCATCATCCCTGCTCAGTTCGCCCAACATCACACCCCCCTCACTCTGTTGTTTCTCTCTCTCTCTTCCTACCACCAATCCCATCCCCCCTGCCCCTCTTTTTTCTCTTTCTTTTCTTTTTTCTTCCTTCTTTTCTCTATTCCTCTCGCCTACCAGCGACTCAACGTCGTGAATTCCCATACTCCGAGGGGAGAACAGTAGAAAGCCCATAGCTATGCCACACCACCGCACCCCATCTTACACCCAGGGTAAAAAATGCTCCCTCGCGGTCAGTGGAGGACACATGCGTTGCACACTTCTCTACTTCCCTCCCTTCCTTCCTTCCTCCCTCCCTCCCTTCACCCTGCCATCATTCACACCCTCCGTATCAATGAGCCACAAGGGAAAAGTGGGAAAAAAAAGTGACCACGGTAGCACCACCCAGATGCGTTACCAATTCATCCTTCCCGTCCCGGACAACCCTTTTCGGACGCTCAGGCTCTTCCTGACCTCCTGCCGTTGCGCAACAGCCACACTTTAACCCACTTCATCATATCCAACGTTCGCTTGGCTGTTTAAACTTCTACCCATCACCTCATTTGTCGCCCCCTCTACTCTTTTTTGCTGCCTGCCTCTTTTCTATCATATTATTATTATTATTATTATTATTATTATTCCCTCCCTTTCTCCCACACCACACACACGCAACTAGAGCCAACCTACAAGGAAGGAAGAGGGAACCTCTTCCTCCTCTCATTCTCTCGTAAAAAAAATGAAAAAATGAAATGAGGAATCTGGTATGATAAATCGAAAATTCAACGCCTTTCAAACTGTAAAGCCTTCCGACACTCGAGATTGGCTCTCTGCCCCCCCAGCCCTGTCCCTAGTGACCCCCCCACAAGAGGTTACGATTCCATCAAGGGATCGCCTTTTTCGCAGACAATCGCGACCTGGCGATTTCGTGATCGACAATCCGAAAATGGATCTCAATACCCACTCCCTGGCTGTATGAGCACTGAGGTTGAGGAGAGTCTCTAGAGAGCGAGAGACGAAGGAAGGGAGAAAGGTTCTGTATTCTACGGTGGACTTGAAATTTATCAGCACTTGTATCGTACTGTAGGTTGGCGAAGCTACCGTAGCTCGCCTACCGGTAAGTTACCGAATTAATTAAAATCGAGCCAACGAGCAACCAAAGCGCGAGGAAGAGATGGCCTAGCAGCGGATGGATGCGTTCCTTTCTTTCTTCCTTTCTTCCTTTCTCCCTTCCTCCCTTCCTTTGCGACGTCATACCTGTTGCGCATGGGCAGGTCTTCCCTCTCCTTCTTCCCACAGTATCACAAAAGACAAGAGGGAGCCGGACGGGGATTGGACACCGCCACTGTGGCTGATCAATGGGAGCATCATACGCATAAGGGTTAGGGATAAAATAATGGTGCTGTGCATATCATAACTAAAATGTCAGTAGCAATGGTGCAGTACGCCCGATGGGAGCTCTATTTCCTCTTCGTCTCAGTCAGCACTGAAGAGAGGTAATTGAGACGGGCAAAAGTGCCCTGCCTCTAGTCCAATACTGCGGTAGTACGCCAATCAAAAATAATTCTTCCTGGGCTCTTGTTAAGCAATAGAAGGTTTGGGCTTCCAGACAAACCGGACATCAGCATGCACAGCCCCTCATTCGTTTCCCATCGTATTTACCATACCGTATATATGATACCATCACCATCCTATTATACTCCAAAACCCGGTTTTGACCTTTACCGTATTTATTTTATTTTATTTTTTCCCCCCTCCAAATAAACACGTTTCTCCCTACCAACTAGATAATAGCTAGGCATGATAGAAGCACAAGATACCTTGGCAGGGGGCCAACACTTGTCATACCTAAAAGTTACTCTTGGGGGGGTTGGTTAGTCTAGTTAGTTACGGCAGTCAAATTAGTTGGACGGAAACTAACCCCCATCAATCAACTGGGGGTTGCTGGAAAAAAAAAAACCTCCAAATCGACGATATTACCATACTATCGTACCATACCTATCATATAATTGTATTACAGTAACTAGTATGATACCTCCTACTGTAAAATCCTCAGCCCGTTTTTAATTTTAATTTTAATTTTTTGTTACGTACCTAACCTAATAAACCAGCCCCATCCTGTAAAAAAACCTCCTGATATAAAAAAGCAAATAATACATGTATACAGAAACATACGGGAATAAGAAGGGGAAGAAAGAAAGAAAAAAGGAACGGGGAAGAGAGAAAAAACAAAAAAAATGTGGGAAATCATCGATTTTGTGTGAGATCTTATGATGCGATTGCGGCCCTGCGCCCGTGATCAAGTACGTACAGTACGGTACTAACCACTGTTACACCTGGAACCTACTTGTACATAGCTTTTGTTCCCCCTCCTGCAAGAGGGACATTAGAGGGTGCGATCCCACGATCTATTATCTCATAGCCCTTTTTTTTTCACTTTTGCTTTCTTTTCTTTTTCTTTCCCCTTTCTTCTACGCACCTCACCGGGGGCGATGAAATAATTATCGTAGGAAAAATATGGAGTAGTAGTTGCAGGGGAGTAGAAGAAGGGGGAGGAGGCGGAGGGGAATGGGGAGGGGAAAAAAAGCAAAGTACTGGTATTATATCGGACCGATCGCGGTGAAATCGAGTACTGTACGAGTAGTATTTTATTTTATCGTGCCGTACCGTACTGTTTGTTCTGTACGTAACTCCCCCTCCCAGATATCGTACGGTGGATGCCGGTAGGGTATCATACCGTATTGCGGATTGCAGATTGTGGCTTCGGGTCTTTCCTTATTGCTTACTGGTACGGTACTTCTTACCCGTCTCTCTGGATCTCTGTGTGTGATAGTTCTTTGATGGCATATAGTGCTGTACCGTACCGGTGTAATTGCTTCATGCAGGAGAAGGAGCAGAGGAAGATGATGGAAACTCTCGTCTAACCGGATTTCGAGGTAAAACAGGACAAATAATAACAATAATGGTAATAAAAGTAATAAAGGAAATTATTAAAATCCAGGGTCCACATCTGCAGTGCATCACGCATCACGATCAATCACCCAAAGGGCAGACATCGCCCCTTGCTTTCCTTCCTTCTTTCTCGCCTTGTCTATCTTTCGTCGGCTTGGCCTTCCGGGTACTGTCCATCATATCAAGAAGCGGAGGGGGGTAGAGAGGGGAAGTACCGGTACTCATAAGAAGCGGCTAGGAGAAAAATAAAAATAAAAATAAGAGTAAAGGTAAAGAGAGAAGAAGCGCCCTAAATCGCTACATCAAATTTGTATCGTTTCCCTGAAGAACTGTGCCTCAATACTGTAACGAGTAAATTCTGTACTCGAGTGTGCCACTAAGCTGGAATGATGCCTACTCAAAGCTCAGCTAATCCCGGCCTTTAACCCCCTCCCCCACGCAAGCAGGCAGGCGGCCAGGCGGCAGGTAGGTAGGCAAGCCTCCCAACATCATAAGACCCGTTAACGATTCCTATTCAGGACTTCCTTTCTATGCCCCCAAATTGTTCCGTTCCGTGCTTAGCACCTTATCATAACAAGCATGTCAAAAACCATTGAATGGATGTAGAGATTAGGCCATGGGGGAGGAGAGGAGCGGGGGGAGGAACCAGAGTAAAAGGGTCAGCATTGAAATTTCCTATTGCTCGCTTGCTTCGCGTTGCTGTGCTCGTACAGCGTGGTACGGTGAACCTATTATACATGCAATAGTCTACATACAAAATCCTGTATCTGTGATTCGCAATACAATGCAGTGGGGGGGGTATGACCCAAAGAAATATATATAAAAAAAACTAACGCGGTGGGAAAAAAAGAAAGCAAAAACAAGAGAAAAAAGAGATATCTGATAGGGTGGGAGAGAAGAATGGATGCCTTATTTTTGTTTTTACTTTCTTTCCTTCCGAGGATGGCTATCTTCTATATCGGTCGGTGTGTTTGTTGTGCTTGCATTGCTATCTTGCCATCCCGGCGGAGGATAGACCAATAGATAAGGTGCCATTAACTTTTGTTGTTATTGTCATGGTATGGTACCGGCTCACTTCATCGGCTCGCCGAAGGGTAGAAAGGAAGGAAGGAAGGAAGGAAGGAGGGAGGGAGGGAGGGAGGGAGGCAAGGAAGGAATGGGAGTAGCAAAGGAAGCAGGACTAGGCAAAACCGCATAGTGCAATTGCTCGTATAATACTGGTAGGGGTGGACTGAAGTGGTTCATGAATGTTGCAACCCACTTCAGCCTCAGCTTGCATAGCTGTTTCCTTTGTTTAACTTGCCGGCACAGTGCTAGTACTAGTCAGTAAGTTAGTGTTGTCACTACCCGCTCGCTTGATTCCCTTACCCTTAGCTGTAACGGTAAGGTACATACAGGACCTTAGGAATTTACAGGGCCGGTAGTACCCTACTATACCGATGGGTTATCAAATCTATTCACAGTATGGCATCAAGCTCTATTGCACGGTAGATTTGCAGGTCCTCATGAGGGGCGGGCGCTAGTTGGGTGGGCTCTTAGATTCCATTGGGACTAGACGATTATTTGAGAAAAAATATCAGGGCTTGCTATTTTTATTTGATTTGATGCTCGAGCGGATTGATTATTATTAAAGTATCATACAAGTACCGGTTCACACATTATGCCTTTGTAAAGAGGGAGGAAGGGAGGTGGGGGACGGGCTTGCCAATCACGGTGGATCCTAATATCGATAGACTTGTGGCTTAAATGGATTTCTAAGTGATCGGGAATAACAAAAATGAGATAAAATAATGGACTGGTCGAAAATTGAACCATTCCCTGTGTTACTTCCGGGGTCTCCTTCTCCCCTCCCCTCCCCTCCCGGATCTGGTTCGTCCTTTGAGCCGCAGACTTGATTGAGAATGAGCAAGAGAGGATGGCAATGACGACGATGGATGATGGTAACACTTATCAAAGGTGTCAATACGCAGGTAACTGGGTCCATGCCCAGGGAGCTGCAGAGAAGGAACCCTACAGATGGAGAAGAACGCATAAAGAACGTATCTGAAATGTTCGATGTGGGGGAGAGGGGGAGGTGGGGGCAGGTCCTGAGTGTAAAATCAAAACATTCCAGCCGAGCGCTGACTCTCGCTGCCGACAGTTGGCACTTCCTCACGGCAATTTGGTCCCCAAAAGGGTCCACTCCCCCCATTCCAACCCCTCAATCGAGCGGGTTATTTGTGGTTCCCTAGCATCTGACTTTTTTTTGGGGGGGGGCAATCCCGAATCTGATCTTGAGATCTCGCATATTGCCTAAAAGATAGCATTGGATGCGCTCTGGGCCTCGGTAGGGATTGGCGGTTGATGCTTGCTTGTTGCTCGCTGTTGTAGGAGAACGGACGAAACTGCGGGGAGCAAACAACTTCTGGAGCCATTTTTTGTTGTTTTTTATTTTTTATTTTTTTTAAACTTTACCCTGTGTCGATATTTGACAGATCCAAAATCTACGAGTGGAGATGTTGTCAATCCCTAATTTCTAGAAGTTCGATGCGGAAAGATCCACCACTTTCCCGTCATCTCCAGATGAGGACCCTGGGGACGGGCAGATCGTACATGTCCGCCCTGCTGTCTGCAACAATAACCCGACCCTCTCAATCATTGACAGTATCTAATTTGGCCGAAGGTTTTCCCGGGTTCGGGGTATGCCTCGCGATTTGGATAGCAGTCCCGAGGAGGGGAGTAACGCAGGAACAGGCTGGAGTCCACCAGCACATGCGGTAAATTTGATTTATCCCTAATCCTACTGTGTTCTTTCTCTCTCTTCTCTCCAAATTCCTCCATCGTCAAAGAAGGAAAAAAAAAAAGGAAGTCATAACTCTTTTCTGATTCCTCCCACCACCCTCAAGGGAAGCAATAATGGAAAAGCAACAAATAATTAAAAATTATCCCATCCTCCTATTCTCGCCATATCATCGTTTGTTCAACTATATTTAAGGTAGCCCTCTACCAGAATTTACCGCTTTCGCGACCTGGCTGGTATCAGGTCGATTCTCTAAGTGAAAATTTAATAGTTAGTGACTGCAATGATCCTTTCCCCCATTGCTCGATCACCCAACGTTATTTATTCCAGCACTTTGCGTGATTTTTCCTCACATTGGTTCGAGAATCCTTTTGTATCAGTAAAGCACTGGGGCTGCCACTTGACGTACCGGCGTATCTCTCATACGAATCCAAATAAAGATCGCTAGAGCTCACGGTATTCTTCACAGCTTCACTCGACTCTAACGCATTAACCCAAATCCCCAACCTACTGCCCGGCTCAGCCACGGGCCAGCCTCGATATGGATGCAGAACCCTTGACAGCCGGAGCAGCCAAGGAGCAATTGAGACATCAACAAAGGTTATGTATGGACCCTGTGACCGCCATCGCAGAAGGGAAATGTCAGTCCAAAAATAAATTTAAGCTCTCTCTTAGCGTAGCCGTCTTAGCAAGATTATCTCCCGAGGCTTCGGCGGCGTATGGGTGGAGCAATCTTGGTTAGCTACAAGATCGGAGGAGCTCACCAGAAAAAACGGACCGGCAGCATCTGCTGCGTCGACAATTTTGGAGATCTGCAATGCATAACGTAGAATCGTTAGTGATCCACATATGTCAAGTGTAAGGTGTGGTAGTCCGATCTGATGGGAATTCAAGATTTGCGACTTTGGTCCCACTGTCGGCAAGGTGCAAGGTGTGAGGGTTCGGCAGATGTGACATGCCAGTGAATGGCGAGATGGGTCACGCTGCCTTGCCATGTGGCTTTGGTTTGTCGCAGCACCAGGCAGTACAATACCGTACGGTATGCCACTCCTTCTCCCCATTTTCTCTTCTTTTATTTTTCCTTTTTTTGTCCTCTTTCTGTTTTTGTCGTTTCGGGGTAGCAAACTGACTAACCTCAACCCTGAGCTCTTCGCCGTATTCAGCCTGCTTCCCTTGTTCCTGCGCTTGTAGGTAACGGTAAAAACCCGGTACGATATTACGGTTTACCTGTACCCAGGTTCTGTAAATCCAATCCTAAATAGACATCTAGAACCAGGAAAACAGGGGCGTGTTTACGTGGTCCACCCATAACCTTGATGTTGCCTTCAGCTGCGGGTGCTGAGGAAGTAAAGCCGTGCCGACTTCGAGGTCCTCTAGGTATTCTAGTAAAACAGTACTCTCGTAGCATCCCCAGCTAAATCATCCGAGAAATACAAAAGCAAAACATTAGAAACCCCAATTTGGTTGGCTTATTGCACGTATTATACCCCTCAACTGCCGAGATCTCGTTGCGAAGAAACTTACTCTCCATGCTTCAATGCCGGAACAAGTCCTCTTGGATTAATCTCCAGCAAACTTTGAGGCTTCTTGTATGGGTCGACCTCAATGTATTGGTAGTTGAGTCCCTTAACTTCAAGCGCGATCCATACTCTCTGAACAAAGGGGCTACTCGGCAACCAAGTTAGCAAGCGAAGACTAGACTAAACGACCGACCGATACTGCCTGATTGGAGATACGGGGGACGTGTTCCTTTTTGCCCGAAATGAAGCAAGCTAAAATCTAGTAAGATAGGGTGCACAAACCAGAAACAGCTTCCAAATATTTTCAACTCGTTAGGCTTCGAGTGCCGCTTAACTGTCTGTAATGCTTGGCCTGATGCTTTCTTGTGGTAAGTTTTCTGCGAATGTTTCCCACCAAGCTCGCCTCCCCGAGGAGGTGAGGTCGGAAAGCTGTTAACAGACATATCCCTGATGCTTCTGGGGTGGGCAAGGTTTTAAGGGAACTGGATTCTGGTTGACGCTGAGATAAAGGTGATTGCACGGTATGCGTAGAAAGCGATAGAAATAATATGGAAACTTCGGGAAGATCGCTGGGAATCCAACCAGCGAGGATTCATGGAAACAGCGTCATCGCATGAGCATAGGTTATTATGTTTTGAGAGTGGTGATACTGCTTTGGGGAGAAGCGAGATTTGAAAACGAATGGCACCGTTTTCAGAAGGGCAGAACCTCGGGTATAACAATATAGGATAGGCTCACACCACTTCCTTCGGGAGAAGCCGACGTGACTGAGCAGGGGGGTGAAGAAGAGTTGGGGAGGAAAAAGGGTATGATTAATGAAGAGATTGATAAAGGCTGAGTTAAACTCACCTGTACTTTCTTCATTTCTTTCTGGCGTTTGATGCCTTCACGCTCTACTGTGCACTTTTTGATACGATCACTTTCCTCCAACGTATGTCGGTGGACTTCGCCCAATAGTCCTGGGATTCCATATTGGTCCATTTCGACAGCCTTATTAGATGCTAGTATGCCCAGGGAGTGCGGGCCATCCCCTGCTCCTGGGTCGTTTAGCTGTAGTTCATCTCCCATTTCTAAGCCCATAACATCTTCCAACTGCTGCTCCAGAACCTGTCCATCTGCCGCGGAGCCCTCTCCTCCGACGTCCGCAGGATCTCCAATCCTTGCCCTCTGCGGGAGCCCTTCCTTTCTCACTCTTTCAATAGTAAACGTCTTCCCTACACCGCTTCCATCCTCCACTATCGTCTCTACCACCTTTATCTTCATATCGCACAGATCTCTTTCCCTTGCAGCCCGCTTGCGCTTCTTTTTATTTGGATCTTGATTTTGTGGTGTCCCCGGCGGTCTCCCTTTGAGGCGGCAATCGTAGTAATGCGTTTGGAAGGGCCCTTTCTTGGATTTTTGCGTAGATCGATGAGACCTAATGAATTTCCTTAGCAACGTAGTACTAGTCGATAAGGTGAGGGGGAGGATACCAGATATTGTCAACGTAAGGCCAATATGTGATCCATCTGTTCCCGTCGGGATACGGGGTTAAAGAAAAATAAAATCGTTAGCGTTGATTCGATTTGAGATTTGTAGTGGAGGCGTGAGTTGAGGATAAGGGCAATACTCTTGCTCAGTGAGCGTCATCACCTCCGTTACGTGAAAAAGCCTGTTCCTCCACTCTTGAAGGCTAGCTGGCGAAGCGGCCATTGTCGTTGTGGGAATTCTGGCCGGGGTTCGTGCTTCCTGCGATAGGGCGAGTGATGGATCTATGAAGATTGGCGGGACAGTGTGGGGGTTAGCGAGGTCGGCAGTGCGGTTGAAGGGATGTTGCGGACGGACCGAAGCGGCGGTGGGTGTGCGGCTTTTGTGCCTGCCGCTTTGGCCGATGGTTGGAACGGTGGCTAAAGGTGGCTAGTGAATTTACTAACTGTGGCGTATTTTTCTATCCTCGGGGCTGGGTCATGTTTGCTAGAGAGAACAAAGAGATGTTGGATTTATCCGAAGGTATGAGATAAAAAACAACTTGTAATATCCTCTGCTTGAAACGAATAAATAATGGGGATGTTATCAAAGTTATCATATATAACTATAATAGCGGAAACATTTTACAATATTAAGTTAGACCTTATACGTACTGTAGGAACACTTTTAATCGAACTTCACGGCTTATTATAAATTCCATAATAAAGGAAGAAAACTCTCAAACTAACTTTCTCTCTTCCTTGTTCTTCTACGAACCCAAATCTTGTTTTAACTTTATATTAAATGACATCAGTTATCTGTCATAGCCTTATACTTATCAGAAATAAAATTGAAGGGAATCTATTAGGAGGTCTAGTAAAATGTAGTACTACGGCAATCACAATATAGGTCATAGTCCTGATTCAACTAGTAAACTTTAGCCTGTATCTTAAAATAGCGCTAATCCCCTCTTATTAGATATATAAGGACTGATGTTTTCAAAAGACTATAATGCACATCCAGAGTATCTTAGCGTATCTACCTTCCTGGTAGATATCTGTATGTTTGTCAATCGACTTGATCTCGAATATCTCCCGCCCCAGATACGGCGTAGGGATGTAGAGGCTGAGTAAGAAACTTAGTGTTTATCTAGCTAACTCGTTATCATCACCTCCCACCAGTATGATAACCATATTCTAGAGCAATGTGACCTAGTAGGGGTAGTTGGGGAAGGATTGAATTTTCTTTTTCTTGTGGAGCTGCTGGGTACGGTAGTTGGGCTCTGGTTGGGGAGTTTTGGTATGAGACAATTGGCACACGGTGGTGCTGTGCGTGTAGCGCTACAGATGCTTCGGGTTTGACGCATACCGTGTGGTTGGAGGTATTAGGGAATACGAGGTCAAGAAGTTACGAGGATTGGGCTGGGTTTTAGGAGAGGTCTTAGGAGGGTTTGTGGAAGGTGAGATCGTTGATTTGTTGGTATGGCAAATGAAGAGAAAAGAGGGAAGCTCAGAGAGAAAAGGCTAACGTCAGCTATCGTACAATAAGGAAGTAAGGTGAGGACATTCAAGCACAAATTACAACATAGTTACAACCTTTAATGTGGTGAGAAATATCCAAACTCTCTTGGCTTGGATTAGAATCACAGCATGTCTTTAAAGCCATATTTGACCCGGCCTACGATGTCATGAGAACCGTGTGTTACTTGGGATCGAGAAATATTGAGGAATAATACGAACTATGGTTGACTGAGAAGGTTACAACTACCGGCAAGTACTACGAGTTCTTCTAACCCAAATCGCTTAAGCACTACCCTCCTGCTCGCTTTGCCAGGTGCTCGCAATGTAGGGAGGGATTCCATGTTCCCAACTACGTCATCTACCATCACTCGTTCCCCGTAAAGTTGTCAATGATGAAAATCTGGGCTGCGGGGGTAGTGATTTACGGTGAGGATTTTACGCAGTTGGCTGAAACCACTTAAGTGGAGATGAGGATTATGATTGATTGGTGATAACTTGATGAAAGGAAAGGCTTGAGGAAAGTAGTGTATAGGGAGGAAGGTGTGAAGAGAGGAAAGGTGAGAAGGAAAGAAAAACAAGGGGGGTGAAGACATTTTCAGAGCTTGCGCGTCCTTTGACTGGTGCGTAATTATATGCCTCTGCGGCCACAGAGCGCGGGCACATCCCACATCAAGTGAGGCCATTAAACTGGCATTTCCAACAGTCAACTTAGCCAAAAGTTGAAATTAAACTCAAGCCTAACCTACGCTAAGCAGAGTTTGCTGAGGCCTAGCGTAGAAATTATGATACTATACTATCACATTCGGGTCGGGGTTGATGAAGGAATCTCCCATGGCCTGCTTGTGCTTGTTTGGGAGGGTGCCAATGCCCGGGTGCTTTCCTGTTGGCTCGTCCACTTTGTCCGGAATTGGGTACCTGACAAAGTGAAAGAGATGTTATGGTTAGAATGCTAGTGCGGCCGAGTTGGGTTAGGTACTCTGTAATGGAATTGCCGCGTTGGCTGTCCAACTTCAGGGGCATAAGCAATGTTGGGGCAAAATAAAAGAGTTAGTTGACATAACTAGATGGGGAAGTACAGGGCTAAGATTCGATGATGAGATCCCCAGCGCCATGTCCACCCGAACAAGCTTGCCAACCAAGTTTTTAAACACTAGAGACGAGACGAACTACAGGCTTCTTCTTTCTGAGCTCCTACGGAACCAAAGATGGTCGCCGGTTGTATGACAGCAGATCCTCGAAAACCATTCTGTAGGAATATTATCTCTTTGCTTTTATGATATCGGCTATTGAGTGAATATAATAAACTAGGGTTGAAAAAAACACCTATTTCGTACGCGGAAGTTACACAATAACTTCCTTTGCCGCAGCCTAAAAGCCTTATGATATATGATGACAATGAAGTGGGGTCAACTAAAGCCAGATATTTGCATTTGAATAGATAAAATATAGGAGGGCGGGCTTTCTCTGAGGTCTCCGGCGAGCGGCATGGGTGTACAGAGGGGGCGGGTATCCCGAATTATCTATTAACCTTTGTTGCAATATCATGAAATGGATTAAATCATTCCTTGTCGAAGAATAATCAGGAATCAGGCTATGCTTTGAAGCCCCCCTGTCAGCTCATGGGGTCTTTTGGTGGGGTGGGCTAGATACAGCGTCATTAACCTGTGGGTGTGTAGCATTCGAGAGCGGGAATTTTTAATTCTAGTATAGTTAACCCATGGAAACTGCAGAACTTCATTTGAAGCTTACACTTTCTTTATTACTACTAAAGATCTTATGAAGGATGCTGAACTCGTGGCCTGAGCTTGGATAGGGGTTATTGGGAGAATTCCGGATTTCCTTTTCTCCACACCAGATTCTCTAGAGAGGTCAGCCAGGTAGGAGAGAGCGGAAAGGAAAGACCATCAGGGCCTGTTAGTTGCAGTGTGCAGGTTCAACATGTACTCCACAAGCTAAGAATCTTGTGAAGGGTAGTGTCCCTAGCCCCCCTAGGACACCCGGCAATGGTACGGTGGGGGTTGTTGCAGATTTTCAGAGTTGAAGACCCAAGTTGGGACGTGACTGGCAGTTATGATTCAGCTAGGCTATAAGTGCTGCACATTGAAGTGTAACAACGGCTTTCCGAAGAAGCATCGAGAATAGGAACGTTTCTTTCTTTCTTTTTTTGTTGATGAAATTTCAAACCAAGTAACAACGCTAGGCTGTCTGGCGGTCAGCGGACGGTACGTGAGGCGGGGATCGGGTATTTGGCTACTGAATCTCAAACGATAGAGGGAAGAGATCAACGTCAGCCCTAGGCATTGAGTCCCTCGCTTACGGCGGTACAGAAAGCGTCAACAAACCCTTGCATATCGTAGGGCCTTTTGGACCCTTATATCACGCAGTCGTGAAACCTTGACTCCCCTCACCGGCGCCGGGCCCCCCTTGCGGTCAGTAACTTCCGAAAATCACGGGAATTGGCTGAACAAAATTTCCTATTTGATTTAAAATTTGCTCGGGTCAGAATTCAAGTGAGCTTTGTTTCATTTTGGGGGCGAAAAAGGTCTGAATGCCGGTACCTGACTGTTGTTCCAGAGGATGGTTGGTAGTGACTAGTGTAGGGAAAAATAATGTGCATATATTAACTTAGATAGTTGGTAATCTCGAAGCATAATATGCAAGAACTAAGTGTGGGGACTACTAGTGAAGGGCTTTAAGCAGTGAGCATTAGGGGGTTGGAGAGTGGACTACAAAGCTAGGAGGGTTGTTTTAATAAGGGCGAATGGTTAAAGGGAAATACTGATGGTATGATAATATTATTATGATAATTATTATGCAGATAAAAAACTGGGGCTATATCAGCAAATGTTAGGGTCATCCATAGGTGAGAATTTTAATTTTTTCTTTCTCGGGCCTGACTGACTGAGGGCCATGTCAAGGAAATTGCTCTTGTCCGACTTGCTCTATATCAGTGCCCGGATCTCTTCTCCATTACGTGCCTTCCTATAATATTCCATCTTGGCCGTGCTATTTCCCTCACTTCACTCGGATGCGCCGTGTTACTAGCTAAGGCCCCAATACGAATAAAGCTGCGGGAATAATCGGTTTAAAGCTGTCAGCATAGCTCTCACCGACAGAAATGGTTTTTGAGCAACGTACCGCAGTAGTGCTTTTGACTTCGGAATATCAGCTTATCTGCAGGACTGTGTCTACTTGCATCGAAAAAACGTCTATAGATTATTGAGGCTGCACTTGATAATAATATTATGGAGCAAATCGGGGCCTCGGGAGGCTTCCTACGACAGAACCAAGAAAAGTCTCATTTAGATTATGTATTACTCTCAACTTTTGATTTTTTGATCGGCCGGATTCCTCCTTTCGGGGGGTAAATGCGATTCAAGATTAGAGTATGCAGGCAACAAGGCAGGTAAGGTTGAAGTACTGAGTACCAGCGCATGCCTTAGGAAAATAAAATAATAAAAAAGGGAAAAGCACTCCCGACACGCCGAAAATCTTTCCTGACATCGGATTGAATCGGCTAGACCCCGATGCGTTCGAGGAGGAAAAAAAAAACCATCTCGGAGATCCTCCATCCTGTATCAACGCCACTGAGATTATAATGATGAAGGTTTAGATGTGGGCAGTCGGGGAAGTGGGGTTCTTATAATCAGCCATTTTGGTGCTCCTCAGGGTCTGGCTAGATATCATTCCGACTTTTAATTGATATGGATATTAGTTATGGCTGCCAGAAAGCCTATCGTACCTCCGCTTCTTGAGGCTCACTCTTGGAGCGGGAGTAACATGGTTTTGGGAGGGGCATAAGAATCCAAGTTTGGGGACTAGGGTCCCAATTGGAAGGTACCATACCGCATACCGGGCCCAGTCATTCGAAAAACAGACATTGTTTGGCGTGCGGAGTGCAGTCACCTGGGCCAGACTACGAATTAAGGTACCTGTTTAGTAGGGTGCCTGTGGAATTCTTCGTTCCCGTACTAACGTACCCCCCGACAGCCGATCTCTCAACGTGTGAGAACTTATGATGCTAGTCGCGCAGGTGCTAGCAATGCGGGGCTTGCGGGGAGGACAAGGATCGACCAGATGCCATAAGTATTTAGCTCTCCCTCTGAACGCCGTTTTATCATATTCTCGCTATCGCTTTTATCCTCGAAAAAATTAATATAATTACATATAACTGCGGCCGAGGTACCGGTATCCAAAGTATGTACTGCTATGGAAATGGGCACAGCACAAGGGTTTCGTACAGCCCTGATATTTCTACATCATGGTCTAAATCCCAAACCTTCACCCTCAGAATCACGTGAACCAATAGTAAGGAAGTGACGTCAGCTACTAGCCAGCCACATCCCCTCACCTCAACCTGCTGCAATCCAAGTTCATCTCCACAACTTTCGCAACAACCCCAAACCACCACCGAGAGATATTACCATCGAACACTACGACAGTTATCTATAAAAAACAACAAAGAGCTCAAAAAAGATGTCCTCCAACGAAGAACGTGCTTTTAACCGCCTTCTTGATGAACAGCGTGCACAAAACAACCCCGCTTCCGTAAACGCCGCCAGCGAAGCTGAATGGCGCACCAAACTTGCCGGAAAGAAAATTGTCGACGGCCAAGCTTATTCCGTAAGATATCCCCACTTGCCCCCGGCTTCCCCTTCCAAAATACACTCATGCTTGGGAACTAATGGGTTGTTTTGCAGGCGGATACTTTCAGCAAGGGGGATTTACCTGAGAAGCATAGGGTACTTCCTCCCGGAGCGATAGTCACCAAGGATTTCCATCATGATAGGTGAGTTGTTTTTCAGACTGGCAATGCATCATGATGAAGTGAGGCCAACGAAGGATGACAACTATTCTAGGTTGAACGTACACGTCGACGAGCAAGGGAATACTACCCACGTTACTTATGGTTAAGCAAGAGTAACCTAAGGGACCGGGAATTTGGGATTTGGGGGCTAGGGAGAGACTGAATGTCTCCTAAGGGTTGGGAATTCGGTTCATTAGATGGATAATAAATTGGTTTTTGACCAGGCTTGAAACTATTCAACTCTCCCCAAATTGTGCAGCGCATGTGCGGCTTGATTGCGACAGGCAACCTCAGCGTCAACAATCTAGGTAGCGGGATCGTTGCTTCAACTCGCTGAAGTACACCCACCGAGGGCCGAATCCCATGAGATGTACCACCGTAGGTTGTTAGGCCAGGACAACTGACAGAGGATTGCCTGTGGGGCCTAAGAATGCTCCATGTCAGTCCGGAATTATTTTCCTATCCATCTGTCCTCTTATATATTCTGCCTCGGACCCTATTTATCAAAGCTCCCCGGCCAAGCCAACATACCCCACTATAACCCGGAACATAGCAGCTGTACTGGCTCCTAGCTTCAAAGAAAACTGTCTGCTTGGCGGTTGTTTAGTGCTGTAGTGCGTTCCGGGTCGCCCTGAGCTATGCCAATGGGCCATTATCGTATTTTCCAGGGCGTCATCTCTAGCCGGCCGAATCTATTACCATTTTTGCTCTCCGATCGAGTCTGCAAACACTTTTAATAGATCTTAAATTTGACAAAGGTGCCAAGACGACTCTACTCGAGTATAGACAGGCCCGTATGTAAGGAATATAGTGAACCCCAACCGGAATTTAATTTGTGATAAACCTCTAAGCTCTGTTTTTTACTCGCCCCAGGTTCGAGGTCAGCTCCTGTTTGCTCTTAGTCCAGGCCTAAGGTAGCTACTCCAATAGTGATGGTAATTCATGGATCGCGGATATGAGCGTGCCGTATCTGACTACCACTACTGGTTGAGCTAGGGTATCGGAACCAAATGAAATCATCATCTGATCAGCAACTAAGGAGACAGATGGTGAACCCGGGCCTAGAGACCCTCCCAGGGGGGGTGATGGGAACTAACGAGGGGTTCCCGGAATTAAGTGTTATATACTAGGAGAAAACGGCGCTCGCTAATCTGTTGCTCGGGTAAAATTTCTAAAGGTTAAAACAAGTACTAGTACTGTAAGCTTACCAGCCAAATACTGGAAGGTGTAAATTGTTCCTAACCCCCCCGATTGCAACTGCAAACCTTGTCTCAACTTTCAACAACACCCACTACGGAAAAAGTGAAGGTAATAACCTGAAAGGACCTTTTATGAGCTCGTTTTGAGCCCGTTTTGCCATAATTGGATGTGATGCAAAGAAGAAAGCGCAAGTCATCCGATTTTGGGTGCGCGTTCACCTGATTTTAGGGACAATCTACATTCCCCGTTCCGCCAGCACACGCCTGGTGCAGCTCAAGACAATCCCAATCCAGTTGGTGAGGTTTCAGCAGGCGGCCTTCTGTCACTATAAGCCGAGTCAAATCAATACGGCCCAGTCCATAGAAAGCATCAGGCACACCGCCTCAGGGCCTTCCCCCCAGGCCCAACATCCAACGGCGCCCAGACCGGTGAATTCTCTCTCAATATGCACGCGAACCATGAGCATTGCTCTTAGGGCGCACGATTGCGCTAGTTCGCGGGACTCCATTGGCAGAGCTTCAACGGCGCTCCAGACAACAACTCTTTAGCGTCAACAAGTAACTTACTTGCACTGCGCCGCACTGCACCCCCTGATGTGGTAACTCACCTGGCACTGTTGAACATCAGGCCCAAGGTGGGGCCTAGAGGCAGGTAGCAAGTAGGCCATAACTCAGATATTATCAAATACTGTGCCGAGGCTCGCAACTTATATTAGCTAGTACGGTTCCCGGTATTAAGTTCGCGTGGCAAGGTACAGTATTCATCTTTTCGTATAATATCATTGCGATATTTCTGCAGGCTACATCTGATATAGGACGGTAATTTACCGTGCTCCACAAATATTCGCACCAGAGCACCAGAGCACCAGTAAGCTAACTCAGAGCCACCCATTCGCCAAAGAATCCCCCAAAAAAGATAATAATCCTCCAATCATACGTTTACAAGATCTAGCTTAGCTAACTTGGCCCACACCACACAAAGCGTATGCCCGCCCTGCTACCGGTGCCATCAGACCATTCGCCGGTATTAGAAAGAGATGCAGTACTTGTAAGTTAGGATTAGGGCTCTAGTCCAGTCATTTTGGGTCTTCGCTGATTGTATCATATCATATATCGAGTAGTAGAACCACCTGCATATTCGGAGTACGATGGTCTGGAAAGGGAACCGCTGGGGATCCCCTAATCCCAACAGGAGGAATTACCGGGATGGGGTAAACCTGCGGCTGCGGCTCACGAATTTAGGCCGGGCTTTCTTCATCTTCTATCCGATTGCATACAACGGGCTGTACTAGACTACACTATACACCACCGCCTACAAAACGCGAGACAAATACCACCCCCCCAACGAACGATAGGACAGCGGAACGAAGAGTGAGAAAACCATAATGGGACCAAGTCAAGGGAAGAAACAGGCTGAGAGGAAAGAAAAAAACAAAAAGCAGATGGATAGCAAAGGGCCAGAACCAGAGAAATTACCAAAGCCTATTTGCATTTAAATCGGCGGAGGTCCTGCCATACCAATCCCTCGCCAGACAAGCATTTAAGGGTGTGAAGGGGAAAAGAGAAAAATGAAATGAGATAGGTTATGGTAAAACTCCAGTTGACGGCGAACGAGAGGGCTAATTGGGTGTTAGGATGAGTGCCAGCTTTCCCTAAAGGGTGCTAGAACTTCAGTGACCACATGGGAGGGTGTTGAGATAGCCTAGGCGGTTCGGTTGAGGGAGGTCGCTATACGCGGGCCCGGAGGCGGAATCATTGAAGTCTAATAACTTCGGCCAGCAGTCGGGGTCTACCGATAGGAGCGCAGGCTGGCCACTAAGGTCCGCAATCTTGGTGTTGTGATCATCATCTCTGAATCCCACCTCTAACACGTACTAGTCTCCAGGCATGGTGGGCGGCGGGAGGGATGAATGGCCACTGCAAGCAACTACGCCGAAATTGACGTTGCCCCGTTCCCGCAGGATCCCTGCGACTCCATAATGTCCTCTTGAGAGAGCCAAAGACAGTGGAGTTTGACCCTGGTTATTTGGGATGGTGGCGCGGACACCGTTCCGCTCCAAAAGCAGCTTTACTATCCCCTCATGCCCGTTCTCAGCCGCCCACGAGAGTGGCGTTTGGCCATAATAGGTGTCTGCCTGGTTGGGATTGACGTCCTCTCGTTCCAAAAGTATCTTTACTACCCCCTCATGCCCTTTCTGAGCTGCCCGCAAGAGTGGCGTCCGGTTATATTTGGTATCTGCCTGGTTGGGATTGACGTCCTCTCGTTCCAAAAGTATCTTTACTACACCCTCATGCCCTTTCTGAGCTGCCCGCAAGAGTGGTGTCCGGTTATATTTGGTATCTGCCTGGTTGGGATTGACGTCCTCTCGTTCCAAAAGCATCTTTACTACCCCCTTATGCCCGTTCTTAGCCGCCCACGAGAGTGGCGTTCGGCCATATTCAGTGTCTGCCTGGTTGTGATTGACCTCCTCTCGCTCCAAAAGCATTTTTACTACACCCTCATGCCCTTTCTGAGCTGCCCGCAAGAGCGGCGTCCGGTTATATTTGGTATCTGCCTGGTTGGCATTGACGTCCTCTCGTTCCAAAAGCATCTTTACTACCCCCTCATGCCCGTTCTTAGCCGCCCACGAGAGTGGTGTTCGGTCATATTTGGTGTCTCCCTGGTTGGGACTGACGCCCTCTCGTTCCAAAAGCATTTTTACTACCCCCTCATGCCCGCTCTCAGCCGCCCACAAGAGTGGCGTTTGGCCGTATTCGGTGTCTGCCTGGTTGGGATTGACGTCCTCTCGTTCCAAAAGCATTTTTACTACCCCCTCATGCCCACCCTCAGCCGCCCAAGAGAGTGGCGTTCGGCCATATTCAGTGTCTGCCTGGTTGGGATTGACCTCCTCTCGTTCCAAAAGCATTTTTACTACCCCCTCATGCCCACTCTCAGCCGCCCAAGAGAGTGGCGTTCGGCCATATTCAGTGTCTGCCTGGTTGGGATTGACCTCCTCCCGTTCCAAAAGCATTTTTACTACCCCCTCATGCCCATTCTCAGCCGCCCACGAGAGTGGGGTTTGGCCATATTTGATGTCAACCTGGTTGGGATTGACGTCCTCTCGTTCCAAAAGCATATTTACGACCTCCTCATGCCCACTTCGAGATGCCCAGGTGAGAGCCGTCATCCCCATGCAATCGTGTGCATTAACTTCCCATTCCTTCATCTCCAATACAGCAGAAACTATGCCCGCGGCCCCTAGAAATGCTACTCCGTGGAGTCCTGTAAATCCCGTAGGTCCTCCTGCACTGTAAAAATAAGGGCCCGAGCCTCTATCTTCATTATAGCGCAATAACAGTCGCTGAGCAGATATGTGCTCATCAAATCTATCGAGAAGCCTCAGTGCAAGTATTTTGATATTTTCCGTAATCCCCCTTCTTGCATGCCCACCCCAGTAAACAGAAGCATATTCTAGAAGTGGTGTTGTTTCGGGGGCATCGTGAAGAGTTGGCGAAAGATCCCGGATACATCCAAAATTGAGGTATGTCAAGCAAACCTCGGAAATTTCTGAGTGAGGACTGTAGAACAGGGTCGGATCACTTAAGAGATGCTCCTGAAGAGTAAAGTGCACCAGTCGGACTGTGGACGAAGATACTTCGACCGTGACAAGGCCCAGGCAAGATGCTAGAAGTGTCCTCAACGCAGGAACATCCCCCGGATCTAGATCTGTAGATCCTATTTCCACTCCCAAGGCATGACAGAGCTCCTGGGTTCGTAATGGCCTTTCCGAATACAAAACCCACATCAGGGCTTTCATCCCGAGCACTGATTTATATCCCTTCTGCGCTTTCAGTCGCCTTAGAGTTGCTCCGTATACATCACTCAATCCGTGGCCTTGTGTCATTTTGTCGAGTTTCTTTCTTCTCCGACCAATTGTCACTTCTCCTAGAATAGCCTCGATGTTTAGCGAAGCGAGGAGGAATCTGCACATAATTTTTCGTAAGTATACATCATCGATAGGATTAGAAGGCGAAATGCTCCTACGCACATATCAGACATCTTGTCTAGAATAACTTTCACAATATCCGCCCGTAAATTGCTGTCCATTGCCTCTGGCTCGTCATCCCTGTCCAACCTCATCTCTAGGTAATTCCTGATATCGTTCGTGTTAGGACTGACGGGTATCACGATCGCCTTGGTGAAGTATCTTTGGATAGCCCCTGCAATATGGGGCCTCCCGGTGAGGAATATTCTCGTCCTAGGCGACTCTTGAACAATATCTCTCAGTGACTCAAGAAGCTCGGGTAGATGCTTCGGTAGGCATTCGTCAAGCGCATCAATACAGATGAAGACTTGGGGCAATGAAGCAAGAGCAATCCTCAACATTCCCATCATCTCAGCAAGTAGTAGCCCTCTGCCACCAAACTCCTTTTTCGCCTTTTGAAACGCCTCGCGTACTTCTTTCGGGATGCCTCCCCTGCCTACTAGCTGTTTCAGAATAGTTCCAATCATGTTGGTGGTTGTCTGCTCTTGCTGAGCAAGGAAGTCGCAGTAGAGGCCTGTAACCGCGATATCTCCATCCCCCGCCTGATCGCACAGCTTATCGATCACCAAGGAACTGGCACATCTCGCGGTCAGCTATATTTGCCTCTTTCGAGGAATCCCACCCCTACCTCAGATATGTCTTTCCCACTCCCGGATTCCCGGAGCAAAACAAAACAGCCGTATCGGCTCCACCCTCACTCCTCCACTCCCGAAACTCGCCCGTTTCCAAAAACCAACCCCCTACGCCGTCGAACCGGTCGGTGCGCACACCTTGATGTCTATTATTCGGTTCCAGTGGAGAGAGCCAGCGCATAATCTGCGCGTCCTCGTCGGACATATAGAAGGTGTTGTTGAAACTACCTATCGTGTTGCCGCAGTGGGCACTACCGCCGCCGATGATAACTGATTGCATATGTGAAGCCATGATATTCTATCCCAAAATGTTGGTTGAATATAGAAATAATGTAGTTATTGGTAGACTATGGGGACTAGGGAAATTTATCAACATTCTATGACCTGGGCCGAAGAAAGCGGGGCGATGTGGCTTGTTGTGGCACAATTACTATCCAATCATTCCCCCCATATGAGGGTTCATGACTAATACGAGATATGCCTCGCAAAGACATCTCCAGAGTGGCTGTACGTATAATACTGGTCTAGTTCTGTCGAAATAATTATCTACAATTTGAAAATTCATCGACCAAGACCAGGGTTCCCGCTCTGGTACATGATGATCGAGTGATTCAATAGAATGGACGAAATACCAAGGATGCGTTTCGAGGAAGTGAGCGTTAGGAAATGGCACAGAATAAAGGGCAGGCGGAACCCGCTGCTCCCCAAGGGGGGGGTCTTTAGAGGAGTTTAATCACCCAAAAACGGTCTCTCGAATATGGGATCTTCTGGATAGAACTTTAGTACAATGTCAAGAATATGAAGACTCAGAGCAACACTATTCCGTGGATGGGTATTCCTTCATACTAGCTAGTCTAACTCGAAAAGGTGTAGCTACCTCTACTTAATTGAGCTGTAGAAACTGTGTTCGCTCGTAAGACATGATAGAAATCATTTCCGTCTCAGGCCCTCCCGCTCTCAACCCCAATGTAACCATCGCTTTTTTGTCTTTTTTCACCAACTCTCCTTAAGGCCTTTGGCTCTTGGCTCTTTACCAGTCTTCTCGATAACCCACTCCTAACTACAATCCAAACAGTAAAAAATAAATAAAAAACGAAAAACACGATGGCTAGGTATTTGAATGATAAATGACAGTGGTTCTTTCGATGCGGGTGCCGGTATACCAAATAGTTAGTTATCAGGTGGCCCAGAGGTCTCAAATTCTAGCCACCCACTCCTGCAGGGTCGGCAATGTGGGAGACTGGACCCCGAAACCACGAATACCGGAGCTGGTGCAACCGCAATCTCGAAGGTATCATAAAGACGGTAGCGCAGTCTTGTTCTGCTCGGGGACTACGGTTGGCAAACCATACACTAGGTAAGAGAGACGATCCCCGAGGAAAGAAGGGCATTGCTAACAAATCGTGAGGCAATCTCCCCCGTTATAGATCATAGCTACGTTGTTCGGCCAGGCTAGAGCGGAGGGCACTCCTTCCGCGCCTCTACTTCGACTTGGTTGTACAGAAGGAGCAATCCCTAACCGGTATGTTAGACACCATGTGTTGGTGGTTTGGAGCCGCCTCGAGACCATAAAGAGATCTCTGGGCGCTGGGAAATTCAACTCTCCGGAACTCTAGAGAGTTTGAGGGAAATCTCGTCCTGGCAGGTCACTGTTACAGGCTAGTGCTCAAGGCGAATACACAACCGAGAATCAACCTGAGCTGCTTATTTCACCTAGAGGTATTCACTAGGAATCGCTGGGCACTTGTCCGGACCCCATAGCTGTGCGGAGGTTGGGGGTATCTTGCTCGAAGAGTGGCGGCCGTACCCTTAAGGCCCAGAAAAGATGATATTTTAAGGTGCGTCGACACGAGAAGGGATACAATCCCCGAAGGTAATGAACTTGCCCCGAAGGCGAAGGGACACTAGAGGCATTTCTGGAGGCATTCCGAAATCACGCTTGGAAGCAGTAATGTTGTATCCGACTGTACACATCTCCCGGAGCCTACCATTCGCCCTACACCAAGTGTTGAAATTTTTAGAAGGAGAGGAAATGAAGGGAGCTAGGGTTTCACAGAGCCATAAACTGTATTATCGTACAGTATCGTATAATACGAGAGTAACAAGCACACAAAGCACTGATTCTGTTTTAAACCACCGAGAACCCCTCATTTTAAACACCTAAGGAGTAAGAAACACCGCCGTTGAAATCTACCAGCAACTCGGGAAGAGACACACCACCCACCCATTAAAATCCCAAATCGGGCTTCCAGTAGGATAAATATTAGTTCCCAGGTTGACATTTCATGAAATACCTAGCTGGCGCAGTGGTTAACACTCCTGTGCAATTAGCGGGAGCCCAGGAGTTCAATCCATGCTGACAATCAGTTATTATTGAACGATCCGTCATGTAGGGCAGGAGAAAATCCTGCCCTACGGGGACTGGGAGATTGAAGAACTTGGCCCTTCATCAATAGGGCTGTGGGGTTTATCAATCCTGCTACGAGGAGGTAGAATCCGACTCTAGACCTTAAAGGTTGGCGATCGGCGGGTAGCAGAAGCAAATGGGACGGGGTTGGCAAAGAAAGAAATAGAAAATAAAATAGAAAATATAAAAGAATAGAAAATAGAAAATAGAAAATAATTTCTTTTACCTTGGGAAGGCAGCTGTTGCCCCTCTCCCTATTTATTGCCTTGTATACATAGCTTTATTTCTTAGTAAAGCGAGGTAGTACTAGTGGGCAGTGTAGGCGATTTCCCTTGCAGTGGAAGTACCATCATACTGTATTTCGTTGTGGGTGAGCCAAAGTTCGTACCGCACTAATGGCAGGCAATGGTATTCTGGCAGTTGATCCCTATTATCAATAGCATTTTGATGGTTTCCTGACTCTACCATCTCTCACCTGGAACTTCCGGTTAGCTCATCAATTATTGGTAATGGTTACTGTAGATAGCACCCCAAATATCCTAGGTTTCAGCAACTAGCACTCAAGTGCTACGATTTTGAGAAGTGAGATCCTGTCATCTGATAACTAAAACCAAGTGCTGGGGCACCAGATCAATGCAGTATCATGGGGATTTTATGTCTTTCACCGGGTACTATCCACAACCCGCTTTTCTGGGAAAAAAGAAGTATGTTCACAAGGCAGTAAATAGGGAGCCGCCTTCCAAGACAAAAGGAGAAAAATAAATCCTTTCATTCCTTCCTGCCACCCCTCCGATCGCCAACCTTCAAGTTCTAGCAAGAATAGTAGGAAGGGTAAAGAGTAGAGCTAAGAAAGGAAGAAAATGTATAAAGGAAAGTCCTCCAATGTCAGTCTGCTCTAGTGCATGGCGATCCCCGTACAGGTATTTCTAGCACCGGGCTTTTCTTGCATTCGATATATCGCCATCCCTGTAGAACCCCCTCGACCCCTGGAGGGACCTGAAGTAGTCTAGACGTATCTGCTAGTATCTGACCTAGAATAGAGTTTCTTAGAGCTAGGCCGAAATTGATCCAAAGGGAGGGGAAAGACAGACTCCGGATAGGCTCTAGTGTAGATCTCCCATTTGCACTGTGGCATGCTCTGGCAGTCAAAGCAGGATCAAACACCCTCGATCTTAGCAATGAGTCTTCGGCGATGGCATTGTCGGACTGTTTCCAAGAGCTTATACCCACGGGCTGATTGTATCGCTCCTTGGCACTGTTGAGGCTGCCCTAGGCAACTAGGTGGGAAGACGGGATGTAAACCAAAGCAATAGCCCTGGAATATCACCTCCCACGCCCAAATGCAGCCCCAGCGGGCTGCTCAGGGGAAGTGGCCAAGCTAGTGTACGGACGGGAAAAAATTACTATAGCCGAAACCAATCTTCGCATCTTTTATCCACACGAGTGACCATGTATGAAGAGATCCAGACATTCAATCGCTCTCTAGCTGCCGTACCAGCCTCCCGCCAGCGCAGGAAAGAACCGACAGAGCAGAACCAAGATGAATACATCTATGTCGACACAAGACAGAATAAAATAACTAGAGGAAGGCGGGAGTGGCGGTGCACGAAAGGTCCCGAATCACGGGGTAGAGCTGCAGAAAATACAGCCGTAGAACACTATAAAAAGAAACGACGTTAAGAATTCTCTCCGGGCGAGGGTCAATAGGCACACCCAGTCCCCAAAACGACGCAGAAGATATTCTCACCGGTCCAAGTGTTAGTTTCTACTCGAAGCCTATGGGTGTTGAGGACATAAATATCCGGGACCCAAGATACGACTATCATTCATAACGTACCAACCCGGGCGGGGAAGGCTGCCTGTTTATTTGCAGAGACGTACTGCTGCCATCTAGCCGCTAGAATAGAACACCAAAGATAGAGCAGCCCTCCGGAACGGAACCGAGACTGGCCCAAGTACCCGTACTACTATAGTAGGCCCAGCTGCTGAGATGGGAGCTTCAAGCTCACTTAAAAGGTATACCGCATCTGTGCGCTCATCCCTTAGACAATTAGCATCTACCTATCTCACATTCGAGATCAAAAAAAAAGCTTCCGCGTGAGGGTATCTAATCAGTCCCGACACCCAACTCACTATTTCACCCCCGGCATGTCGTCGACTTTTCCCACCGGTACTCGAGTACCGTACACCCATCGGTCCATTTCCAGCCGTGGAAATGATGACCTTGGATGTTTTCCGTTTTCCGTTTTTTTGTTTTTTTTGCGTAGGATGCCTGCGATTAATGATCGCCGTTGATTAACCTCTTTCGGGATACCATACCTGCTATTACGATAGAACCTGACTAGAAGCCCATGGACCGGAACTCGAAGCAGGGTTAGGTGTCTCCAAGACGAGGCCAGAAGGTTTTCCCACGTGAACACTTGGCAATTATTCCTATCCAGCCCCACCACAGGATCTCAGTTACCACCCCTCATTTTTTCCAAACTCCAAGTTCTCCTTCCTTCCTCCACGAGACCAACTCTACGTGTATCGTCAAGTTGTGAATTTTTTTCCCACTATGGTAACTAACTAACCTCCCATTTACTTATATCTACCAAACGGATGCTTTTCCCCCCCCCAGTCGCTAACACTTTTTACACATAAACAGTCTTCAGATTCGAAAAAACGTCTAGCCCTCGCAATAATCGACTTCCTCTCAGCCTCCATAAAAGATGGAACCGTCTCTCCCGACGACAAAGAATCGATCGAAGTAGCCCAGCAACTCATAGCCGACGCCTTCAAGGTCGACCCAACCGACAGGGCCGCCATGATCGACGCCCTCGCCGGGAAATCACTTCACAGCATCTACGGTGTCTTCGAAAATCTGAAGCGGAATAACGCCCCCGCTAAGCCGGCCTCCCCACCAATCAACCTGGCCACCCCCGCCCCGCCGTCCGGCCCCTCCGACGCGGAGAAGGCGGAAGCAGAGTCCCTGAAGGGCAAAGGCAACGCGGCGATGGCGAAAAAGGACTACCCATCCGCAATAGAATACTACACCCAAGCGCTGAGAATCGTCCCGGACAATCCCATATACCTATCCAACCGTGCCGCGGCCTACTCCTCGACGGCGCAGTACGAGAAGGCGATCCTGGATGCGCAGGTGGCCGTAGACACCGACCCCACGTACGCCAAGGCTTGGAGCAGACTCGGTCACGCTAGATTCGCAAAGGGGGACGCGAGGGGTGCGATGGAAGCTTACAAGGCCGGGATCGAAGCCGAGGGCAATGGCGGAAGTCAGATCACGCGCAACGGGTACGAGACGGCCAAGAGGAAGGTTGAGGAGGAGAGCGCTGCCGAGGCGGATAACATCACCCCCCCATCCGGACCTAGCACCGGAGGAGGAGCGGGCGGAATGCCCGACTTGTCTAGTCTTGCCGGAATGCTCGGTGGCGCTGGCGCACCGCTTGGCGGTGGAATGCCGGATTTGAGCTCCATCATGAGTAATCCCATGTTCGCGCAGATGGCTCAAAACCTCATGAGCAATCCCGCCCTCATGCAGAACATGATGAACAACCCTCTCCTAAGGGAGATGCTCGACTCTGTTGGGGGCGATGATGGAGAAGGTCCCGGTGCGGGAGGTCGCAGTATGCCGGATATGGGTAGCTTACTGGCTGATCCTAGTATAGCTGAGATGTGAGTACCTTTCCACGAGCTGAAGGAACAAGCAGATCTAATTAGTAATAATCATATAGGGCCAAGAACCTGATGGGCGGTCCTGGTGGTGGTGCTGGCGATTCCGATGGTGCCGGTGGTGCTGGCGGTGACGCTGGTGGTGCTGCGGGGAGCGGGCATACGTGATTGCTTGGGTTTTTTTGCTCCTTCCATCTGGTCTCTCTTAAATCATCTGGATATCTTCTTTCATGCAAACCGCCCTTTTCCCCCCAATTCAAAAGTCCCGTAGTAATGACCACATAAACGACATTTCCATTCACCCTAGGCACAACGTTCAACTATTAATCTCGTTAAAAAAATCCCTTGTAAAAAAGTGAATAGTAAATGATATAGAAGAGCCAACTCGTTCACTCCGGAAAATTTCAGTGGCACAGGAATAAGAGCGAAGCAAAAGAACGTCCCATTTAAATTCTTGCATAAAAAATATACTCCATAATACTCTATCTAACTCCTCACCATATCTTAGGGCGTGCCTCCGCAGTTTATAAACCAACGGGTAGTTTCACGGCACAGAAAAGTCTATCAACCCAATTAATAACGAAATATAATATAAACTCCAGGGAAACAACGATGACCCGAATAAAGCAACATCTCAGCTATGATTATATCTCACTGAACTCTACACAGCTTAACCATCCAATGCCTGACCATTTGTGAGCCGACAGATAACACCGGATTTCCAGCACAGCCAGCCATTTGGACACCAGTCTCTTTTTTTCTTTTTGGAAACCCCGTCGACCGCGCCTATCCACACCTCATCACCACCCACTCTTCTTTCTTCCCTTTCAGAAAAAAGAAATTGGAAAAAAAAGACCAAAAAAAACAATGGAAAGATCCCAATGCAAGATACCGGTATTCTCCATAAGCTCTCGTGAGAAGAAAAGGTTTTCAGCCCCGCCTGCTATAAGATAGCAACTATCATAAACCATACAAGCATAAAAAGCCCCCAGCTACGACGGAAAACATGGGCTAGAAGCTCAAAAGAAACTTGAAACAGAAAATAAAAGTCGGGCAACAGGGTGTAAAGAAGATCCATGCATGAAGAGAGGACATGAGTGAGAAGTTGAGGATGAATTAGAAATTTAAAAAGAGCAAGCGGTATGAAGCTTAGAGGCCGCCGCTCTTCTTGAGATGTTCACTGGACGCAAGTTAGAATCATGGATGAGGATAGATAAATGGGGGGATAGATAGTATACAATCGTTTATAAGTGTAACCGATAAATGGCAAACCGGTCTCCTCCCCAATTGCCAATTGCTGCTGCTGCTGCGAACCTCCCTCGGCCATGACAGCTGCAAGCGCAGGGGCAGTCGGTACATTTTCCAACTCCTCGGTCGGGAAATAGCTGTTAAGGGATAATGTTAGCACCCCCACTTAAACCATTTCCAATTAGCAGAAGCTAAGAATGGTACTTACGATGTGTCTGTAATGGATGACAAATTGGGTTTAAACGGCGCCTCAATCGATCTCAAGCTGTCCCAATTCACGCCGTTGAAAAAAGGATGTGCCTTAATCTCGTCTGCGCCCCGCTTTCCCAACCTTTTATCCGCCGAAGTAATCAGCCCTCTAATGAGATCTTCCGCCTCGGGACTGAGAATAATCTCCTCTGGAAAGTAGAGCTGGGACTGCCAATTAACGATCTTCCTATAGGTCTCATGGGCGTCCTCAGCACAAAAAGGTGGCCATCCAACTAAGCATTCAAACATAATTGTTCCCAAGCTCCACCAATCACATTCCTGGCCGTATCCTTTATTAAGGAATATCTCTGGCGCAATGTAATCAGGAGTCCCAACTGTAGAGTATGCCATAAGTCTACGGGATTTCCTCCATGTGTTGATCTGGTTACGATTTGAGACTGTAAGGTGAATAGCGTCGACCATAACGGAGTTACGGGCACGGTTGTTTGAAGTCTCGGGAGTATTAGAACCTCCTTCCAGCAAACGCTGGTAGTACTTTTGGTCATGAGTCTTGTGAAAACCGGTCGAAAGACCAAAGTCTGAAAGCTTTATGTGCCCGTCTTTGTCAATGAGAATATTATCCGGTTTGATATCACTAAGACAGTAAGCACAAGATCTCTAGGGCTACAAGAGAATACATACCGATGGATAAAGCCAAGCCTGTGTACAGCCTCAATCGCCAAGACGCATTGAGCCATATAAAATCTTGTAACATCCTCGCCAAATATCTCGTATTTAATGAGCATAGTCATCAAGTCTCCACCAGGCAAGAACTCCATGATCAAGTACAGATAGACAGCATCTTGGAAAGAGTAGAACAAATTGACCACCCATGGAGAATCAGAATCAGCCAGAACGTCCCTCTCAGCCTTCACGTGCGCTAATTGATCTTTCTTGAACATTTCCGACTTGAGTAAAGTTTTCATCGCATATATTTTTCCGGTGTCTCGCTTCTGGACCAGGCGAACTTCACCAAACGCACCCTTGCCAATAACCTTGACAGTTACAAAATCATCGGCATGAAGACGCATCCGCCGGAGCCGTAGGAATGATGACTCTTGTTTGCCGAGCTGTTGACGACGACGTTTCTTCCGCTCCTCAGACATCTTGCCTTCGCCCACGATATCCTGTTCAAGTTCAACACGTCTGCAAAAAGAAAATCAATTGTCAGTACAAGATATTCACAAATCATGGTTAAACATAATCAATGCGGTCCCCTGATCTTCTGCGCGGAAAATGGTTGTGCCTCACCTCTGATTTCTCTCTACGGCATATGCAACACTCTGATTATAGTGAAGTTCTACCTTGACTTTGAGTGCTTTAGCTCTCTCCCTTGTAGACGAACTGAATGTGCTATCATCCCGGGGGAAAACAACGTAATCATCCTTCAAGCTTCCGGAAGCCTGTAAAGAGCCGGCTGTACGTGGTCGCTGCCCCTGCGGAGAGCCGGGTGGATTGTTCTGATTGCCCTGGCGTGCGCTTAAATGCTGATTTTGCAACTGGTGTGCAAGCCCGTTTGCGTCATAATGCCCTTGCTGTTGTTGCTGCTGATAGAGCTGCTGAGCCTGAAATTGTTGATACTGCTGTTGTTGTTGAGGAGGGTATTGCGGATTATTGAAGGGAGCATTCACGAACTGCTGCTGCTGCTGAGGGAAATAGCCCCCTTGTTGTGGCGGCTGACCTCCATAAGTTTGCTGGTACGCGGTCCCAGGAGTAGTAGGATAATTGCTATTCGGAGAAGCACCGCGGTCTCGATCTTGGTTGTTGCTCATGGTTGCAGATAATTTGGTGGGGAGAGAAGCTCCAAGATGAGGGGGGACGGGATGCTAAGATAAAGTGTCAGCTCAGGTGCGGAAAGGTTTATCCATGCAGATAACCAGAGGGCGGAGGCTAAGGGAAGGGAAAAAGAAAAGAAAAAAAGGAAAGAGGGTCGGAATACACAAGATAGGTTGAACAGCGGGGTGAGTAAAGTGTCGTAGGGCTTGTTCTCCTTTTATGAGGGCAAGGTAAGGAAGGGAGTCTGAATCACTTGCAATGCAGCTGGTATCGAGGGTGTAGCACGCTGTGCAACACAAAAAAAAAATTCTGTCAAGTAAAGGCAGAACAGAAAGAAAAGACGTGTGAGGAAGGAAGGGGGGAATGTGTGAGTTGGGAGAGGTGGATTTGAGGCAGAGGAGAAGCAGCAGTTACCGCAGATGGACCAAGAGCAAGGATGGAGGCGAGAAGGGGTCTTGAGACTCGAAACGTACGGTACGGTGGTGGTGGTGGTAACCTAGGTCGTCTGGGGAAAATATGCGGTTACTCCAATCACTTCCCGAGTAACCGGCATGATAACCCCCCCACAGGAGAAGAAACAATGGCACGAGCAACAAATCAAGCACTACCAGACCAAAACCATAGTGCCCAATGGTACGACTATTGAGTACTCGCCTCCATCTCTACTGCACCGCACCATATCTCTAAGGTGGACCAACTGGGTACGGTACTGGCATGGTGACAGCAGGTACAACTCCCTGCTAAATTCCTATGCTGCCCCTGGTACAAGCACCATTCATTACTGTGCTGTGATATACTGTGGGATAGCGGTATGTGTTGTAACCCACTGTTCCATTTGGCTTCTCCTGTTTCTTCTATTCCGATGATGCCGCAATTTCTGGTGTCGGGAAGCGGGACAGAAGACAAGGAGATTTTGCAAGCACATTCGGCATGGGAAAAAGCAAGTGCTCCGGTTATGATCAGTCATGGTGCAGCCAATTCCTCGGCAGGCACCACGGTAACTTTGTGAAAATCAACGTAACCCACCCCTTCTCTTAGGTAATTCACCTTCCGATCAATCTAAAAAATGGTCGAACCTGAAAAGGTCTGGACCTAGCACTTGTAGATTATCATAGCTATGATACCTCTACCAGTACTAGTACATGTTACACTCAAGTTTTGTCTTTACCAGTATTACCAGTGCAGTACCCGGTAAGTTGCTTAGTCTCTACTACCGTAGCAATATACCAGTATAGGCATCTCTCACAAGACGTTGGAAGGGTGCTTTTGCACTCCTCCAACACTCGTTCGCCCACATCAGAATCGAGAATGAGAATAGTGGTCTGATGCAAAGGGCTGAGCAGGATCTGAAGAGAGGGAAAGGGTGCTTTCTATCCCCAAGCTTGTCAAGAAGACAACGGCTAACGGCAAGAGCCCCCGCCAACTCCAATTGCTTACCGCAGAATCGCACTGGAAGGTCGGGGATAAATCAAAGCGAGGTGGGCGGGCCGGCCTCCATCTAAACGCAAGGGCCATCGGAGCAGTCTCCCATGGATCGCCGAGGTTTGGCGCTCCTCCCTCCACCTCGAACTTTGCCGGAGTGGGTATACCCAGCAACGCTTCCCGTTCGTTGCTAGACCCGCTGCCCCCCCCATTTTGCTGTTGTAGAAAAGGGCTCCTCTTCTCCCTCTGCTCCTCTGCTCAATGTTGCAATGAAGGGGGGGGTTCGATCAAAAAATGATCGAAGGCTAGGAACGCGCTTTTTCGAACCGGGGGGTTATAAGATAGAACCCCTTCTAACAAATCGGCAAACCATGATATCTGAAG
>Ga0307517_10000833_pt1 | contig 53058 bp, 61 predicted proteins | sample 23_EM_MG_FD_194515 | JGI IMG/M metagenome (GOLD analysis project Ga0307517, IMG submission 194515) | Populus trichocarpa ectomycorrhiza microbial communities from riparian zone in the Pacific Northwest, United States - 23_EM | ecosystem: Host-associated > Plants > Roots > Unclassified | place... | reverse complement strand
CCTGAATCTCGCGAAGGAGGTCGCAAGTCTCACCCCAGCCAAGGCCGTTTTCGGTTCCGTCAGTATCCTCCTCGTGATGATCAGGGTATGTTTCCTCCTCTTCTGCGGCGGGATCACCCAAATTCATATGCATTCAGGACACCATGGCCAACGAACGGGACTGCGTCGAACTAGGGCTTGCCTGCGCGGGAGTATGTAACGCCCTTAACCGTGGGATGGGCGGGAAACGATTGGATCAGTTGAATCGATCTGTATGCGAGGCGATTGAGGAATTGACGACGTGAGTTCAACCGATAATGCGTGTTGTATGCGCTTCACTCACTCCGCCCTTGATCGCAGAACTGTGGTAGAGATCCAGAGAAAGATCATCGAGAAAAGGGACCGGAATCCGCTCTCTCAATTCGCCCACGCGAAAAATGACAAAGAAATCATCGCGGCCTGGAGGCTGGACCTCCTTAGGATTCTTCAAGTCTTCAACGTACGTTCGGCAGGTTCTACCCAGACTGTTGCTAACCGATCCCTTTCAGACCGAGCTGGCCTTGAACACCCATGGCATGGTTTCTGACATGCACCACAACATGTCGAGAGGCTACGAGGATGCCGGCAGGAAAAACCAGGCGGTAAGTAATGCTCGTACTCCACGCAATACCGAACGATCAGTAACAATTGTCTAGGCCCAGACCAGGTCGGTGATCCCAGATATCATGACGTCCTAACCTTACCCTCCTATCTAGAGGACATGGAGAATCACCCCCCTCGCCACCCAGAGTCTTCTTTGGACGTGACGCGTTGATCGAGAAGATCGTCGGTCTAGTGGAAAACCTCACCCCGGTCGCCCTCATCGGTGCTGGCGGGATCGGCAAGACGTCCATCGCTCTCACCGTCCTGTATCACGATCGCATCAAGCGACGGTTTGGCGAGGATCGTCGGTTTATTCGATGCGACCAATTCCCAGCAACCCCCGCCCAGTTCCTCGCTCAACTATCCAAGGCCACCGGTGCGGGCGTCGAGAATCCTGAGGATCTGGCCTCCCTACATCCGTTCCTATCTTCAAAGGAGATGGCCATCGTCATTGACAACGCAGAGTCCATTCTCGACCCACAGGGAACACACGGCCAGGAGATATACAATATAGTGGAGGAGCTGAGTCGATTGGAGACCATTTGTCTCTGCATTACGTCCCGGATCTCTACCACCCCTCCGGACTGCGAAACTCTCATCATCCCGACATTGTCGATGAAGGCTGCGTGCGACACATTCTATCGCATCTACAAGCATGACGAACGGTCCGATTCGGTCGGCAACATCCTGGAGCAGCTCGACTTTCACCCGCTATCGATCACTCTGCTCGCTACCGTTGCCCATCACAACCAGTGGGACACAGACCGACTTTCAAGCGAATGGGAGAACCGGCGGACAGATGTACTTCAGACGGTGCAGAACAAGAGCCTTGCCGCCACGATTGAACTGTCACTTACCTCCCCCATGTTTCAAGATCTTGGCCCCGATGCCCGAGAGCTCCTCGGAGTCGTTGCCTTCTTCCCTCAAGGTGTCGACCAGAACAACACCGAGTGGTTGTTTCCCGCCATTTTGAATCGAACAGACATCTTCGACAAGTTCCGGATCCTTTCCCTGACGTATCAAAGTAACGGGTTTATCACGATGCTCTCACCACTCCGGGACTACCTCTGTCCCAAAGATCCCAAGTCGTCTCCACTCCTCTGTACAACCAAGGACCATTACTTCAGCCGGCTGTCAGTCGAGATTAGTCCTAGCAGGCCCGGATTCAAAGAGGGGCGATGGATCATGTCAGAGGATGTGAATGTCGAGCACCTGCTCAATGTCTTCATATCCATTGACGCGGAGTCGGCTGATGCCTGGGATATCTGCGACTATTTCATGGAGCATCTTTATTGGCACAAAAAGCGGGTTGTTTCGCTGGGACCAAAGATCGAGGAGCTCCGGGATGACCATCCCTCCAAGCCGCAAGGCCTCGTCAGCCTCTCACGGCTATTTGAAGTGGTTGGAAATTCCGTGGAGAGAAAACGGCTTCTTGTTCATGCCTTGGTGCTCTGGAGAGAGCGTAGGGATGATTATCAGGTCGCTCAAACATTGGAGTCCCTATCCGATGCAAATCGACGACTACGCCTCTACAAGGAAGGGATCCAACAAGCCGAAGAAGCATTGGATATTTATAAACGGCTTGGTGACACAGAGAAGCAAGCAAAGTGTTTGAACTACCTCGTTCCTTTGTTGTACGACGACGGCCAGCTCGACGCCGCTGAGAAAGCTGCATCCCGCGCGATCGATCTCTTCCCGGAGACAGGCCAAGAATTTCTGGTCTGCCAGTGTCACCGTTTTCTTGGCAATATATATCGCTCCAAGGGCAAGAAGGAGAAGGCCATTCACCATTACGAGACAGCCCTGGGAATCGCATCCTCTTCCGGTTGGGACAACGAGCTATTTTGGATTCATTACTCCCTTGCCTGGCTGTTCTACGCTCAGGGCAGGCCCGATGATGCAAACACCCACGTCGAGCGCGCCAAGCCACATGCAGTCGATGACGCGTACAGCCTGGGTCGCGCGATGGAGATGCAGGCTGAGATTTGGCTCGGACAACGTAGATTTGAGGAGGCCAAGTCTGAGGCTCTGCGCGCTGCCGACGTTTTTGAGAAGCTCGGGGCTGCGCAGGATCTGGAGAGGTGCAAGAAGCTCCTCCAGCAGCTCGACAAGAAAATGAATAGCGGTGAGCTCTCGCAGATGATGCTATTTCCTGTGTGTGCTAACTTCCCTTTCTAAGCTTGGGGAACTGGATGGTGGTGTCGGCACTTCCGCTGAGTTCCTCAGCCGCGGGTCGCCCAAACGCCTTGTCCCTCCACCGCGTCTACCGTGATGTCCTTCAATACGATCACCGCCCCTCTATTCGTCGACCCATACTCCCACTGTACATCATTTCATATTCGTTGTCCCGCTACCCGCCGTCGATCTGCATCTTGGGTTGTCCATTTCCTCGTCTCTCCCATCATATCTGTCTCGCATTTATGTATCCCAATGTTTCCTGTGGTATTCGATTGTTTGATTTACCAATCCCGCAATTTCCGGGTCGTTCACTTTGACTGCTATGCCGTTGGCCCTGATCGAGCAACACCAGGTTGAGAAGTTGGTCAATGCCCCTCGGGCCTGGTCACTCGATACGGACAGCCCGCTTTGAGCTTAGGTTCATATCTCAAGCACCTCCGTGCATTATACATGCCTGTACCCTCCAACATGACTTACGACTTGATAATAACATGAAATGCAACGTCGGGTGCAATGATCAAAGTTGATTAGCTTCCGCTTCGCCCGCCCGATCTCCGTCATGGGCCAACCGCGGAGACGATAATTATCAGCAAGATATTGAGCATGAAAATCTCTCCGCAAGACCATGTCTTCCCTCTCCCCCTCCTCCCCAACTCCGCCATCCCAAAAATTCGAGCAGGCGACGGTTGGCAGGTCGTAGTCAAATTCGATCCTTACCGCGGACACACCTTCCCTCACCTCTCCTACACATACCCACTCAAATTGCTCTCTCCGACGAGTGAGGAGCACCCGGCCGCGATCGTTTGTGTCCTTTCGTGTGGAGGCGGTCTTGTTGGAGGAAACGAAGTCAGTTTGGAAGTTGCCGTTCAGGAGGGAGCTTCGTTGGTGCTGTTATCCCAGATGCGACCGTGATCGATATCTTATCTTCGGTGTGGAAGAATGCCTCATCTTTACCCTCGTTTTTTTGTTGTTCGTTCTCGTAGGGCTCCACGAAAGTGTTCAAGGACAGGCTCACCCCTCACTCCCACATCCAAAGACGAACGAAACCGCTTCACCCGAACCCATCCGCCTCGACACATTCGCAAAAGAGATGACGAAAGGTGAAGCAAATATACTTTCTTGCCATCCATCTGAGCGAACAGGCAACGGGGGTGACCGAAGGAATTGAGAAGGAGCGGAGGTAAGAATCGGTGGAGGGACTCTTGAGAACTTGACAGGTCGAGTGAGTGGATTCGAAGTGGCGGTAGTGGTGTAGACCAGACGGTGTCCTTAAGTGCAGAACCGTGGAGCGCAGATGGGGGATCGTTCACGGGCCTCGACTTCCTTGGGCTCTCGGGCGAGGATGTTGTATTCGACGGCGCCGGCTTCCTTCCTAGAGAGGGAACTGGCGGAAATTGGGCTGGCCAAAGCGGAGGTGGCACCTAAAAATACAAGACCGGTAAGCGACCAGCGACTGAAGCGAGTTGTGATGATGCTACTGACCAAAAGCCAAGAGGGTGACAAAGACACGAATAAACTGCATCGCGGTCATTGAGGTGGAGGATTTGTTTGTAGAAGGGAGAGCCCGCTGAATTCGAGGGTAGATTGATTGGGTGGGGAGACTGCAGAATACCTCTACTCTTAAATAAGTTTCGACCGTCATCGCAACACCCTCCCCGAACGCTTGAGGGTGGTGCCAGAAAGGAAGGCCCAAAGAGTTCGAGGTAATTGAATGTCAGCCGATCGCTTCAACGGGCGCCATCCAGTGAACGGCGAGGCTCCTAGAATGTAGGGACTATGCGGATTTCGCCCTTGCGAAGGGGCTCATCAGAGGGCTTTACCGCTGCCAATCCATTCCCGATAGACTAGATAACACTACTCATTATCTTAGGGTGTCAGAGGGGGAGTATAATCGCATGGCGTAGAATTAGAAGCGGTGATAGTAGCGTAACATGGGAGCGGAGCGACCATGCGATATGCCAGCGTGGGTGGGACCCCGAACTGGATGAGTGTATGGAGGGGAACAGCCTAAGGCGGGGTGGGGCACCTCCCGGTCCGTCGCCTTACAAGGACCGGACATTGTTGTCTGGCCGACTGTCTGCACATGCCTGAGGCACATGACTTTTTGTGCTCTGTCTGTATGTAATCAAGAACCGAGGGCAAGTGCTCAGTCGGCCGTCTCCTAAGATAAGGTCGAAAGTGCAAATGTGCCAAGTCTCGGTCTTGAACCGAGATGAATGATTTTCCCCGTCCCTGCAGCTAAATCCAATAGAGCCGGGCTCGCTTGGATGCATACAGTCATATTTACTTCACCGCTGTCCGGGCCCGTTGGTCCTCCGACCTCCGATTGGAACAAAGGGGACGTGTGTCACCCTCACCTCGAATGGTGATAGTCCGTTAATCCTGCACAGGAACAAACCATTGAAATTCCCTCAATACACCCCATACGGCGTCTCGTTGAGTACAACTGATTGTTCGAAGAGAAAAGGTTGCCATCAATATCATACTCACCTCTTGGTGTATTTTGCGAGCGTGACCACCTTCAATCGATCAACTATAACATATTCAGGCTGTTCAGTGCTCACGGTTTTGCATGGCGTTGGGTGCGGAGCGAATCCAGCTAAGGGTTAGGGCGGATGCGCACCCCTAGCCTAAGAAGAAGAACAGGACATATCGCATAATGCGCCCTTCTCCGATCAGGCAATACCTTCAACAATCCCAAGGAAGGAACTTTTTCAATCTGGCCACCTCCAGTTCACTCCTTGAAGTCACCTCGAATGACCGCACCATTTGAGATGATGGTTTTGCCTCTAAGGACGATATTTTGTGGTCTAGCGATAATTTTACGAGATACCTTGCGATTGACTATGACCGCCTTGAACTGACGCGGAACCGCACGGCCTAAGTAGGATACCTAGAAAACGTCGAGTCGTTCAGCGCCAGGACACGGGAAATGAGAGTGCACGTCGGACAGTCTGAGAGTCGTTGTCTTTCGCGCGAGACTCCCTGCAGCCCACACAAGGGCATCCAAGACCCACAGCAAAGACCTCGAAAACAAAACAACAATTAAATATCTGGGGACCTGAACCGATTGAGGACCCCACCTTACAAGTACCATCTAGCCAAGATACTGTCCACCCTAGTTGTGGGCTTCTACCTCACCTCGGCGGCATCAGTCGTGCTTTTATCAGCTTGTTGATCTACCACCGTCGGGAGTAGACTCACGCTTGGATTGGACGTACTACCAGGCCACAAGGATCGACGTGATATTGAAATCTGCTGGACAGAACCCCCAGATTGTGCTCCCGGCGACACCTGTATCAGAACGGGCCATACAAGCCGTCCTTAGCATACTCACAGCTCTACCCGAAACCGACGACCCGGCTACGCACTACCCTTCCTTGTATTCCAGAGACGCAGAACGGCCACCGAAGTTCGGCCCCGCACGAGCGGCCGAGGCGGAGCTCAACCCAGAAAGGAATGCGATATGCACATAAGAACTACAGATACACGTGCGGGATGTGCCGTTTCGTGAAAAGCGGTCAAGTCCAAAATAACATCAAGCAATGATATCAACGAACGGGAATGAAAAGGAATGGGGCATACCGACGAAACATGAGGAACTGCGTGACCTGGACCGTGGACAGCTCGGGACCCAGACAAGGAGATAGAGATGAAGGAATGAAACGGGTGATAAATTACTTCTCGTCGTCGAACCCACCGACGATCTTCCTCGTAGGCTTGAGACTGACAGGTCGCCGAGTAGTATTAAACCTCCTCGTGAGCCCTTTCACCTCCGACACCTCTTCCTCACCACTCTCGTCATCCATATCTATCGCTCGGTGTCCAAAGGAACTGATAACCCTCGAAGCGGTTCTCTGAAGCGACACCGTGGTGCTATCAGGCGCCTGATTCAGCCGTAACGCCCTCTCGCAGACGGAAAGGGCCCTCATAGTCTCCTCGTCGAGTTCCAGGTTGAACAAATCAAAAATGTACCGTCGGACCAGGAGCCGGTATTTCTGCGTCGAGATCGTATGGAGAACGCGATAGAAGACTTGAGGGGAACTGAAGATGTGTCGAAACTCTGGGCGGCCCTTCATCCTGGAGATTCCAAATGAGTGATGAATTATCACGATATACCTCCCTCTGGTAAACACGTACTTCGCCAGGGCCCTCGAAGCGGTATTCGCGATCACGGTATTAGCGAGGTTCGAGACTGCCGTCATCACCTCAATCTCGTTCTCAGAGGTTGGAGGCCTCAACCTGATGCCACTCTCTTTTGGAAGGTTCACAACCCACGAAGGTATCTAAAGGAGAAAAAAAACCGTCAGGTCAAACTTTTATAGGACCCGAGGGAGCCGTACCGAGAGGAATTTCTCAATATTAGCTGGGATGCAAAGTCCCGTGGGCAATCCTAATGGAGACAGGGTGGCCTCCCAACCATAGTCTTCAAGAATCTCTGCACCTTGAGGGGTCGAAGAGACCAAGCCCAGAGCGAAGAAACATGTCCTGAGTCGGGTCACTCGTCAGAAATCAGCTGAGGATTCCGGACAGCCCGGCTTACCCCCGAACCGAAAGCACCTGCGACCGTTCCGCAATGTTCAAAATCTCCGGAATGACCTCCTCCTCTTCCAAAAATGGCAGTCCACCCTCCGTAGCTCCAATGTTTCCCTACAGTAATGAACGACGATCGTCATCACAGGTAGGGATCACACACAGATTGAACCACAGTCTTACCACTGCCCAAAGTATACTCTTCAGCTTCAATATGATATCCGGGTCCTCCTGCTCCAATCCGTGCTTCTTGATGAACTGCGCGAACTCGCCGAAGTGTCCTTTCTGATTAAGCACCTGACACCCTAGCTCGGTCTTGGCCATGACCCCATAGAAGTGGGGTGGAACAATCCCATCGAACGCACTAGGAGGGGTGGAGTGGGAGGGGTATCAATGGATCAGATCTGAATGCTGATCCTAGCCACCTACGGTATATCATCATCCCGTTCACCAGAATTGAAATTGAAGTTGAATGCACGGGCGAGGAAAATCTCGATCTCCACTACGTAATGAACATTCCTCGACTGTAATAGTCTGGGTCAATCAAGTTCTCCCTGACATGGCGGCATCACGTACGTTAAACCAGACCTCCATCTCTCGGTCGATGTAATCCGCAGAGTACAGATAACGGAAACCGACCGGCGTCGACATGAACCTACAGACTATCGTTATGTCCAGCGTACGTGACACCACAACGAAAACCTACTTGAGCAACAGAGGATGTCCAATATCCCCGAGATGGTCTAACATCGGCTGCATTTCGACGACGAGGTGCAAGACATCGCTGACTTCACAAGCCTCTTGCAAGAAGGTGACAGCAAGCCCTCTGACTTCGACCGCGGGATCATATAGCTGTGTTAGTAACAACCGTAGTGTCCAGGAGTTTGCGATCGGGCTGGCTCGGACGAGCTCTCCAAGGTGTTTCGTCGCGTACGAACGGATATGCTGGCCACGGTGAATCAAAATCTAACGTTGGTCCTGTGCCCGATGGTTCTTACCTTGTAACTGGACGTCAAAGCTTTGGACAGAACAATACGAGGGTGACCATCGCTATGGTGGTCCCATAAGTTCAGCTAGAAGAACCCGGCCCTGTGGAGACTCACATGCTATAATCAAGATTCTCGATGATGAGCTTCATCAAATCTTCCCGACTCCTTAGTTCGCTCAGATGGTAGAACGCAGTGAATATTTTGAATTTCTCCAATAACCTGATAACACGGGGCACGCCCGCGTGGTAAACAAGGATGAACGAAACAGAGGGGAAAGGAGCGAGACATACTCGATGCCCTCCTTGTGTTTGCTCAGAGTCCCGAGCATCTCCAGGTACCCATATGTCAATGTGTCAGCGATCCTTCGCTTTGACAAGATTGGGTCAGAAGGCGGAACACCATTGAACTGGAAGGGCGGCGTCAGTTTCGCGTAAAAGCGATAAGGCGTAGCTAGTACCGGGTCCAGCTGAGCGAAGCTTGCCCTGATCTGTTGCAAGAATTCATCTTCCATTGACAACAACCTCACGCCTTCCGGGCTCGCAAGTAGGGTAGTCAGCATCGCGCACCCGAGCTTGACCCATTTCGCGTTTCCCTACACAGTAATCCTGAGTATTCTGTCACAGGGACCTGATCTAATTCAGTACGTACCTTTCCCCTGGGAAGATCAGAGAACCTATGGCTGAAAGGATGGAAGAATGAGGTCAAGCGCTTGATGAATCTCGACACTTTGATGGCTTCTTCCATCCTTTTAGGGTTCAATAAAGGGCCCTCGATAAGATCCAGAAGCGAATCGAAATTCCATTTCGTGTGGTCTTTGGTTAACATGACCTGCGGGAGTGTCGGAAATCATGTAGGGCTTACACACAAACGACAGACCTGCGTTTCCAGTAGGGAGGCGCGGAACGCCTCCCCGTCCATTTGCATACCCATTTTGATTTTCACTTGTTCCACCTGGCGTTGTCCTCGCCTCACCGCATCCTCCGAGTTCGCTCTGGGCACCGGACGATTAGTAAGTCCCGGAGAGAATTCCGGGCCAGTCCGCTCACCTCGGTCGAGAATCTTTCGCATTCGTCGCAGATTCCAGCTTGGATCTGTTCCGATTGAAACTATCGATCGCCGAAAGGGCCGAAGTGCCAACGATCCGATGTTCGCCGTCGTTGTAATCGGCTGCCAAGGCGAATATACGAGGAACCATCTATAGGAGGAAAGCAGATAGTTGAGAGGGGTAGATAAGGCAATGCACGGAAGCGATGTCCCAACCTGGACCTTTGCAGCAGCGCTCAGGGACAAGACCTTGTTTCCCATGTGAAGGACTTCAGCGATAAGCAAAATTGCTTTCCGAGAAAGGTTCGTGCCAATAATACTCTCCTCGCACATCGATGAGAGCGCCTGACGGTATCTTGGCCATTAGAAACGGTCCTAGGATTCTGAGGAACACGTTTTGACCCACATCGACCAAACCGGCAGCGACGAAAACTCTGATCAACAATGCGATGTACTGATCCGTCACTTTGAGCGTCGATTGCTGTTTCTGAGCGGTGTCTGGTTCTTTGGTTTCCTTGATCTCTTTCTTTTCTTTCTGGTTCCTGCGATACACTAGATCGCACAGGAGAAGGTAGGAGTTGGGCATAGTTGTGATGGCGAAAGATAATTACGTACTCGTCAACCTCCTTCCGTCGATAAACGTCTGGTACCAGTCCGGTGGTTTGATGTTCAGCAGATCAAAAAACATATCCAAAACAATCTCCTATTGGTGCGGCTCAGAATCCGTAGCAGGACTCGGAGGCTCACACCTTACCCTTGTTTCCAGTGAGGGTATCCTCAGAGTGTCAATGACTGTCCTGATCGCTCTCATGTCATCCATACAGAAATAGATGAGGCCTGTAAACTTGACATAGTGATAAACAAACTTCACAAAGAGCAAGAACAACACGAACCGCTCCAAGTTCGTAACATCATGGCCACCACCTTGGTACAGGCCCTCATCCTGTCTGAGTACTCGTGACCCTTCCCATACGCGTCTGTCACTCCGGTTAATGCTATCTATAAACACTTGAGTATCGTCAAATGAGACTGGAAGTGTCACAACGAGACCTCAAGGTCGGACCCTGGTCGGAGGTAGCTCCTCGTTCGAGGCAAATCGACAATATAGAGGAAGGCCGAAGCAAGAAGGGGTGTCAATTCCCCGGGAGCTTCTGCAAGGCTATGCAGTAGAACTCTTAGGCCACCACACCGAGCCAACAAGTCGATATCGATCATCACTGAACGCAAGTGGACTGAGCATTATCGAGATGCTTCAACAATCACTGCGTACTCACGTATTTCTGCGAGGGTCAAAACGCATATTTGTCGGAACGGTTCTTCGACGTGCTCCGCGACGGCGATAAATGCTCTCAGCACGGGCTCAGAGAGAGGTACCCTACTTGTAGCTGTTGCGTTATACGGTGTCCGCTGTTCGGCACCTATCTGGACAATCGCTCGGATGAGTTTGATGGCCTGCTCCTTTTCAACAGCGAACTTGTTGTCCCGTGACAGAGACCTAAGAGCTGTGAGGAAGCGTTGACAGGGAGGAGGGAGAAGTTGGCCCACTTGACTATGTACCAATCCATCGGGTGTTCCTTGAGTTTGTCAACGGATTCGATGTCGATGAGTGCATGTCGTATTAGTCGGTATGTCATCGCGCGGCAATACTTCGTATTCTTGTCTCCTAGACAGGGCAGGACGCTGTTCGCGGGATGAGACTTGAAGTTGCGAATCGAACGTGGAGGGATGTGCTCACGCCTGTAGCAGCTCATTCATGTTCAATTCATACCTCACACGTATGTTCTTTTGCAGCATCGTCGTTAGGCGTGATAGTAAATCGGTCCTGGATGCGGCTTCATCTCCCGGCGTTGAAGGGGACGCAGTGATCGCGGTGGGGGAGCTCGGTGCGGAACCAGGAGAAGTCAGTCGGTTGAGTGAGGAGAGGGTTTTGATCACGTTTGTCGCGTTCTTGAGCGTGGTGCGGAAGTCATCCACTGTTGAGATCGTGAGGGGGATAGCAAAGCCAACGTAGGTGCTCCGACCTTTGCGAAGTGAATCTTCACTCTGAAATGCTCCCCGTCTTATCATTGGTGGCGAGCCCCTCTGTCTTGCCAGGGCTTTCGTGTCTGTGACGGAGGTGAACGAAAGGAGAGAGGCCATCTAGACAAAACGCGTACAAGCCTCGATCTCTTCCGCGATTGCATCTATCTTCCACCGTGCCACGTTGAGCTCGGATTGGACCTCGCGGCGGAGAATATCCTGGACAAAAAACCGTCACCCGACTGGAAGTTCCAAAGGTTTACGGGAGGCTGACATCTAGATCCATGCTGAGAAGGTTCTCGGCGCCATCCTTTATGCGGTTCTCGACTTGTAGGGTGGCTTGAAGGTTTTCCAGCTAGACGTACGGCGGACGAGGGTTGTGGAACTCGGCTCGTCAAATCTCGCGCTAATCAACCGGCCTGGAGCGCACCTGGGTAGTCAATTGCCTTTCATCCATTTCCTCCACGGTTTTCGCCGTTGCTCCCAGGGCTGTCGTACTTGAAGCGGCACCGGTGGAGATGGACCCCGAGGGGGTGGACTCGGCCAGGGTGGTGCCAGCGATGCTGGCCGAGGGGTGGACATCTGCGTTTGCGGTCGGCATGCCACGCAGTCGCGATAAGTCTGGTTCAGATCGAGAACATGCGAGGGATGTCCCTATTTCCTTTTTTGGAAGGCACCCATCGGGACTGCGCCGATTGGCGGCGGAAGTTCCGAGGCAGCCGGAGGACCACGTACTCCACGGCCGCCCTCCACACTGGAACAGGAGTCACAATGCCAAAGCACTGCTGGATCTGCGAATGGGCTCGGCACCCAGTCATCCTCTGCCGGGTTTCAATTGAGGGTCAAGGGCTCCGACCGAGTGACTCGCCCAGACAACAGTGCCGTATTCTTTGTGGCGCTCATTTCGGCAAGAATATTCCTCCGCCCCAACGCCTCCGCACTCCCCGGCGGTGACTCGACGTAGCAACCGTGAGAATTGCCGAGAAAGCCAAGGCTCGGGATCATCCGATCGACTGTACAGGCCGGGACAAGCCACAGTTCTCACGGGCCCTCATCCAAGCATCCTCAACGATCAAGACCCCTCCACGCCAAAATGGGTGAGTTAATCGTCGGTGCACTGGAGAGACTATGCCGATTTGTTTTCAGTTCGTTACGCAGCAGCCGCTCTCGCCGCAAACCCCGAAAAAAGTCGGTCAAGTTATCGTTATCCAAGGCACAGGAACTGAACGCGATGACTATCTACAATTAGCCTCACGCGCGCGAGGTGAATACCTCCGCACCCACTTCAAGAACATGCGAGAAGTTGCTGCTGCTCTCCGAGGCGAGTCCTACATTCGCGTGGCGTACGATCGCGAGAGACTGACTGCCGCCGTTCTTACAGGTCTGAAATTGACCAAGGCCTACAGCTACCTCGGGGACGTCAAAGAACATAAGCAGGTCATCCCCTTCCGACGATTCAACGGCGGTGTCGGCCGCGCCTCGCAGGCCAAACAATTTGGTGCTACTCAGGGTTGGTTTTCCGGCTGGGTGATCAAAGCACCGTGTTTCACACACCCACCATGTGTCTAGGTCGCTGGCCCGAGAAATCTGTCAAATTCGTCCTCAGACTGTTGAAGAATGCAGAGGCCAACGCTGACTCGAAAGGACTCGAACTCGAGGAGCTGTACATCAAGAACATTGTCGTCCAGCAGGCCCCCGTATGTTGATTGAGTTTAGATCGGCCGCCGAAGACAGATACTGATTCTCCGATTTCGGTTAGAAAACCCGTCGGAGGACATACCGTGCCCATGGGCGCATTAATCCCTATCAGGGACACCCGTGCCACGTCGAGGTGATTTTATCCATTGGGGATGAGGAGGTTGAGAGGAGCAAAGACCTGGACGGTGTGGAAAAGTCGGCGCTGATTGGCCTGAACAGGCGACAGGTCGCCCGGAAGAGAATCGAGGCCGCGCGCGTGTGACCGGGGGCCGGTTGTCGTCGTTGTCGTAGGTTATGTACGCTTGAAAATGGTACGAGACGCTTTGAGCTCGCACAGGCAAATCGGAAAATCGGAAAACAACCAACAGATTGATGGCCGAGGAGGGCGTGGGACACTGACAGCCCAGGGACCGACAGCGTGGTTCCATCGCGATTACCTTCCGCAGCTGACTCACCGGGGGCCTTCCTACCAATGAACACACTATATAACCTCCAACCTTTCCTCAAGCCAACTCGCCTCAGCCCATCCGCTCATCTTTCCGTCTCACGATGAGTTCAGCGGACGAGAAGAAACCACGTCGCGGCTTGTTCTCCAAAAAACCCTCTCCAGACCCCCTCAAGGACTCGGATGCCCCCCCCAAGGAGAAGAAGTCCGTCGAACATGACGCCGTAGAGACAGCCCCAGCTGCTAAACCCGTAGAGATCACCCCAGCGTCCCTCGCCGAGCTCTTTCGGTGAGTCCCTTCCTCGCCCTGCACGCTTGGCAAGTTCGTGCCTGAACCCGTTCTTCCCTAGTTTCGCAACCAGGACCGAGCTTGTCCTCGACTTCATCGGCCTTATTTGGGCTGCTGGTGCAGGTGCCGCCCAGGCAAGTCCCATGTTCTCGCTCCTTGGGTCCCGATGCTGACGTTTCCCTCCCAACAGCCGTTGATGAGTCTGATCTTCGGCAGACTCGCGCAGGACTTCGTCGACTTCCAGATTATGCGCACAAGGGCCGACCAAGGAGATCCGGAAGGTATCGCTGGCCTCCCAGAAGCCGCATCCCACTTCAGGAGGGCTGCAGCGTTGGATGCCTCTTACCTCGTTTACATCGGTATTTCATTCTCCTTAATTAATCTCCGATGACGCTCTAACAACGCTGCAAGGTCTCGGCATGTTCGTTGCGAATCTCATCTTCATGGCCATATGGTCTCACACCTCGGAAGTTGCTGCAAAACGTCTTCGTGAATCTTATCTCGCTGCCGTTCTTCGCCAGGATGTCGCATTTTTTGACAATGTCGGTGCTGGAGAGATCACCACTAGGATTGAGACCGATACCCGTGAGCACGTTTATCAACCTTACTGTCCTTTGATTCCCACCTCCAGTTTTCAGATCTTGTACAGCAAGGTATTTCCGAGAAGATCCCGGTGGCTGTCAGTTTTATGGCCGCTTTTGTCGTTGGTTTCATCATCGCCTTCATCCGGCAATGGAAACTCTCCCTTGCCTTGTCCTCGATCATCCCCATGATTGCAATTACTGGTGGCCTTATGAACTTGTTTATCTCCAAATATATGCAGGAGTCTCTCAAACACGTCGCCGAGGGAGGAAGTATCGCCGAAGAGGTTATCTCCACCATCCGCACCAGCCACGCCTTTGGATCTCAGAATGTGCTCCACTCGCTTTACAACGCCCATGTCTTGAAGGCCAGAGCTGTTGACCTCAAAGGTGCTGTCTGGCAGGGTGGTGCCCTTGGAGTCATGTTTTTCGTTATTTATGCTTCCTATGCGCTGGCCTTCCAGTTCGGCACCACGCTCATCAATTCTGGTGAAGGTACGATCTTCAAAGCCTTTCCTGTATTTCTTATGCTAACTTGTTCCCTTCAGCTACGGCTGGAGAAGTCGTTAACGTCGTCATTGCCATTCTCATCGGTGCCTTCTCCCTGGCTCTTATGGCACCCGAGCTTCAGGCCGTCGCACACGCTCGCGGTGCTGCTGCCAAGCTTTTTGCCACTCTCGACCGGGTCCCCACCATCGATTCGGCTGATCCTGGAGGGTTGAAGCCAGAGCGCTGTGAAGGTCGCATCACCTTCGAGGATATCAAGTTCAGCTATCCGTCTCGCCCCACCGTCCCGGTCGTCAAAGACCTTTCGTTGGCTATCGAAGCAGGATCCACTGTTGCCTTGGTCGGTGCTTCCGGATCCGGCAAGTCCACTGTCATCTCCTTGGTCGAGAGGTTCTACGATCCACTGTCTGGTGTCGTTCGACTGGATGGCATCGATATCAAGGAGCTTAACGTCAAGTGGCTTCGTAGCCAGATCGGTCTCGTGTCTCAGGAACCCATCCTTTTCGCCACCACCATCAAGAACAATGTCGCCCATGGTCTTGTTGGCACCCAGTGGGAGAACGCCCCAGAGGAAGAAAAGTTTGCCTTGGTTAGGGAAGCTTGCGTCAAAGCCAATGCCGACGGATTTGTGTCCAAGCTACCAGATGGGTACGACACTATGGTTGGAGAGCGCGGTTTCTTGCTGTCTGGTGGTCAGAAGCAGCGTATCGCCATTGCTCGCGCTATCGTCTCGGATCCTCGCATTCTCCTCCTCGATGAAGCCACCAGCGCATTGGACACACAGTCTGAGGGTATCGTGCAAAATGCTTTAGATAAGGCGTCTAAGGGTATGCCGACGATCTCTTTTCTTTCGCGAATATTTATTTACCTTCTCTTCCAGGACGTACCACTATCACCGTTGCCCACCGTCTTTCCACTATTAAGGATGCCGACCGCATTCACGTCATGGGCGAGGGTGTTGTGTTGGAGAGCGGAACGCACAATGAACTACTTCACGATGAGAATGGCCCCTACGCACGTCTCGTCGCCGCCCAAAAACTCAAGGAATCCCCCGTTGAGGAAGATGGATCCGAAAGCTCGACAGCTGATGGTGTAGATGATATTGAAAAGGCTGCCCGCGAAGAGATCCCACTTGGCCGCCGCGACACTAGCACCCGTTCTTTGGCCTCCGAAATTATCGAGAGGAGCAGGCAACAGCAGCAGGAAACGAAGAGCGATCACGGCATGATCTACCTCTTCCAGCGCATTGGTTCCCTCAATCCCGCCGGGTACAAGGCGTACTTTATCGGCACGTGCGCAGCGATCTGTACCGGGATGGTGCACCCCGCATTCGGCATTGTCTACGCCTTGTCGCTCGATGCATTCTCTATGCAGGATCGTGACGATCGCCGCCATGCTGGCGACCGCAACGCTCTCTGGTTATTCATCATCGCCATCGGGTCCTCCATCGCCATCGCCATTCAGAACTGGATGTTCAACGATGCCGCCGCTCAATTGTCGGCCGTTCTCCGTGACAGGTCGTTCAAGGCCATCCTTTCCCAGGACATCGAGTTCTTCGACAAGGAGGAGAACAGCACTGGTTCGTTGACCACCAACCTTTCCAGCAACCCTCAGAAAATCTTTGGTCTCGCTGGAATCACCTTGGGAACGTACGTTTTTTTGTTTTATTTGGTATGGTGAAATGGGAAATAACGTGAAATTCCAGTATCGTTCAATCCATCGCCACTCTCATCGGTGGTTCCATCATCGGTCTCGTATTCGCATGGAAGGTTTCTCTTGTTGGCATCGGTACGTAAATGTTCATACGTATTCCCCACGTGTTAGTAGCAGCCACTGACATGACGCGTTTTCACAGCTTGCTACCCACTGGTCCTCTCCGCAGGATACATTCGTTTGCGTGTCGTCGTGCTCAAGGATCAGACGAACAAGAAGGCACATGCCGCCTCTGCCCATCTCGCTTGTGAGGCGGCTGGATCAATCAGGACCGTGGCTTCCCTTGGACGTGAAGAGGATTGCTGCAGACAATACTCTGTGTCGTTGGAGGAGCCCCTTCGTCGTTCACACAAGGCCGGTATGTTGAGCAACTTTATCTATGCTCTCTCCCAGTCTATGGGCTTCTGGGTCATCGCCTTGATCTTCTGGTACGGCTCGGTGTTGGTGGCCCGGCTTGAGTTGGGGATGTTCGGGTTCTTTGTGTCATTGATGGTGAGCAAACCGATCTCGACAGAAAATTAATCCTTTTACTAAATCATATTCGATCAGAGCGTCACTTTTGGTGCCATCCAGGCTGGAAACGTCTTCTCGTTCGTCCCTGATATCTCGTCCGCTCGTGGTGCCGCGATCAGCGTCATCGAGCTCCTGGATTCTAAACCCGACATTGACGCCGGCTCGGCCGAGGGTTTCGTCCCTAAAGATGTTGTCGGACGCATTCGCTTCGAAGGCATCCACTTCCGCTACCCTACTCGCCCTGGTATCCGTGTCCTCCGTGAGCTTTCCCTCACTGTCGAGCCCGGCTCTTTTGTCGCCATCGTTGGACCATCCGGTTCTGGAAAGTCGACCACCATTCAGCTTGCGGAGAGATTCTACGATCCTTTGGCTGGAGACGTTTACGTGAGTTTGTTTCATGTGATTGTGATTTATGGTATGCTGGACTAACTGTGTTTACAGTTGGATGATACGAAGATCACGGAACTAAACGTCGCAGAGTACCGGAAACATCTGGCCCTGGTCTCTCAGGAACCAACTTTGTACGACGGGACTGTCAAGTTCAACATTCTTCTCGGCGCTACCAAGCCCTTTGAGGAAGTTACGCAAGAGGATATCGAAAAGGCTTGCGCTGACGCGAACATTCTCGAGTTCATTCGTAGTCTGCCGGAAGGCTTCGAGACAAAGGTCGGTGGGAAGGGATCACAGCTCTCTGGCGGCCAGAAACGTAAGTTTCGTTTTCATTGGGACACGTCATCGGATGACGAGATCATATGACGCTAATCTCGCTTACTTCACCCCTTTTCTAGAACGGATTGCCATCGCTCGTGCTCTGCTGCGGAATCCCAAGGTCTTGCTTTTGGACGAGGCCACATCTGCCTTGGATTCTCAATCTGAGAAGGTCGTCCAAGCCGCGCTCGACACCGCTGCAAAAGGACGAACGACGATCGCTATCGCACATAGATTATCGACGATCCAGAACGCGGATTGCATCTACTTCATCAGCGAAGGCGCCGTATCTGAATATGGAACTCATGAGCAGCTTTTGGCCCTGAAGGGCGGTTACTACGAATATGTCCAGTTGCAGGATTTGAGCGGGAAGTAGAAATCTTCCCTCGTCTTCCCATCGTTATATCTGCTGTCGGCGCTGTGATCAAGTTGTTTCGCGGTTTGGACCCTTGTTGTGCGTTTTGTTTAATTCCCCTTACCCCACTATATCATTCGTATTATCCCCCTGACTTTATGTTTCGACTTTACCCTACTACGGCGTGCTTTTTTGTGCTCGTCTGTATAATTAGTGGTGTTCGTTTTTCCTCGCTAGAACCTATTTACGAAGCACTTACGCTCCATAAGTACATACGCATCGATGTTACATACAACCCGCAACCCTCTACGACAATGAAATCTGGTGCATTCTTCTGGCCCGAGAATACTGTGGGAAAGTGGCGGCGAGGGATGATCCGGAGTTGCCGACCGGGATCAGGCGTGTGGGTTACACGCGGCGGGGGGCTAATCGCTGGCTGCTCAACTGACGACAACGTCTTTCTTCCAGTCCAACTTTCTTCCCCTCCACTTTCACCATGTCAGTCTCCCTTCAACCCTCCACCACTCTCGGCTTTCCAAGTACGTACCTTAAACATTCCCCTCGCATGCTGTGACCCGCTCATCCAACACAAACTCGCCGCGTTTTCAGGGCCGCTCACTCAGACCGTAAAACGCACTCTGACGATCTCGAATAACAATGTCCAACCTGTGGCGTTCAAAGTTAAGACCACCGCTCCCAAGGTCTGTCTCCATCCCCGGGTGTTTGGGGTTCAACTCGAGGGTGCTTATCGAACTTGCGTATGTCCCTTAGCTGTACTGCGTAAGACCGAATTCTGGTCGTGTGGAGCCTGGTCAGAGCGTCGAGGTCCAGGGTGAGTCGTGTGCTTCCCTGAAGCGCGCCACATATCTCAATGAAGTTGCTGTACGTTGTGTGGCGGGGACCCAGTTATGTTGCAGGCCATGAAGGAAGAACCACCGTTGTCGGCCAAGTGCAAGGACAAGTTCTTGATCCAAAGTACCACCATCACACCCGAAAAAGAGACTCTGACTCTCAACGACATCGTGAGTTTGCGACTCTCTTCCTTTGCTCGCAAGCTGTCATCCGTTGCTGACATATCTGAATTTCCTCTCTCGTCTCGGGCAACGTTTCTGTTTACGTGATGACGACATAGTGGAACACCACCGATGGCGATACGCACTCGCAAAAGATAAGGGTCGCTTATTTGCCACCTGAGGGAACGAACATTCCAGAGGAAGAGGAGCCAGTTCCCGGACCGCCGGCTCAGTCAGCATTCCCTGAGGTTAGTACACATACGCCGCGTGAAACGTCTTCCAGGTGTAGCGCTTGCTAACTCGGCTCTTATCCTCGTTTCATCTCGCCTAACAACAGCACTTCCACACCATGCACCCAGCCAATGGTCGTGGCGTACTACCGATTCCAGAATTCGAAGAGACCCGGGACCACGCATCTTTCGAGGAAACACACGAGGATGCTGAGCCAGCTGTTGTAAATGTCGCCGTCCATCACCCGCAACCCCGCCAGCCAACACCACAGCCTTCTCGAGAGCAGGACCTCGACAAGCAGTTGGGTGATGCGACGGCGGAGATCGATAGGCTGAGAGCTCTGTTAGCTGCCATGCCAAAGCCTGAAGCCCAGGATGAGTCCCACCACGAGCCAAGCGGTGTGAGGAAGAGGCATCGTAGGGCCCCTTCTACGGTGACTGGAACCGACACCGAAGTTAGCAGCTACGTCGATGAGCCCTATCAACCAGAGGGAGTTCCCCTGCAGATTGTCATCATTATTGCCCTGGGGGTGTTCGTCACCACCTATCTTTTCTTCTAGTCTTTCCTCGTTTGTGTATGGGACCCGCGGCCTTTCCTGTTCATTTCCTCGTTTTTTTATAGCCCCCCTCCGCGTTTATGCATATGGATCATGTTTGACGTCTATCATACCTCGCGCATCGTATGGCAACTGAAAGGCTGCGAGCATGTATTTACTTATCCCTGTTTTTTTTTTATACTTGCTGTCCCGTTTCCTTATCTTTTTTACAGTTCTTGTGGTTATTCTACATAACTTGCCATACCGTCACGAAACCGAGATGACAAATTGCAACGAGGACAGATATCATAAATCATTTGAACCACGCGGACGGGATGCGGAAGTAGATCCGGTGGTTGGAGTTTCTGCCTGGCATCGTCAACCCTGGCGTCATAAAGGTCGGTTCGAACGCAGTGAGTCGTATTGCACCATGACGGCCGCATTGTGGACTCTCTTAATAGCGTTGCCCAGCCTCGTCTGCGCCCTCTACGACACCCAGATACCGTTTCACAAACCCGCGGATAACATTATGGTGGCTCATGGCACCAAGCCCACGTTCAGGTTCAAGGAGGGATCGGATGTCTTTACCCCGAAGGATCTCATCGAGCTGTCCAGACCCGGGTCTGGCGTAGCGAACGTTCCTGGCGATCTCATCCTCGTGCCTGTGTCCAAGTACTCGTTTGAGGACAAGAAGTACGTCCGTGTTTCATTACCACTTGCGTGTTTCGAGGCTCCCATTCGCTCAGGGTGCTTACCCCTGACGCGTGCGTGTTCGGGGGTGAGGGTGGGGCTGTTCGTGCCCTTCCGCGATGTTCGGGTCCAGCAGCCGATGTGGGACACAGGACATGAGGAGGGGATGTGTCGGAAACACGTTTTTTCCTTTCTTTTCTTTTCGATCCCGCCGGAGGTATAGCTGACCGGTCACAAATTTCCGATCCGGTACTAGGAACAAGAAGGCAATCTATATCGCGCCTGTTGAAGCCACCGTCCAACCGCTCGAGATCCCGCTTGCCAAGGGTGGACAAGCGTTTTGGTTGGCTCCTTGTGTCATCGCGCATGTTGTTCCAAACGAAGAAACAAAAGTTCAAGACATGTATGCGATCTCTGTCGAGTTCTATACCGAAGAGTCGGGTGCGGTCAAGATCGCCACTCCAGACCCTCCAGTTTTGATCGGATCGTTCCCCACCTCGACCTCGGACAACTTCCGGTACGTTCCTGATCCCGGTGTCCTCGTTTTTTCGGATTACGTCTATGAGGATGGTGAGTTGAAGGCGGTCAAGGAGGGCGATGAGGCTTGGGAGGGGAGAGGAACTACGGCGTTGGTTTATGATGAGACTTATGTCCGTCATTGGGATACCTACCGTGGGCCTAAGCACCAGTCTTTGTTTTCGGTGAAGCTCGCTCAGAAGGATGGGATCTGGTCTTTGAGCGAGGAGTTTATTAACTTGCTTGCCGGAACGAAGCATGTGAGTTGTCATCTTCAGTGAGGTGACACGTCTGATTCATGGAATGTGAATATTGTTAGAGTTCTCCCGTCGAACCTTTCGGAGGAAAGGACGATTTTGACGTTTCCAAGACCCATGTTGTGTATACCACGCTGGACCCTGAGCTGCCTCCTGCCTGGCACACCAAACAGAACGTAAGTCTAAGGTACTCTAACTCTATCCTGGATAATTGATTGGGTTGCAAGGTGTTTGTCGTCGACCTCGAGGGCAAGAACCGCAAGGAAGTCACGTCTGGGAAACACGGTGCCACCCATACCACGATCTTCAGCAACGATGGCACCAAGGTTGCTTGGACTGAGCTTGCTGAGGACGGGTACGAGTCTGACCATGCAGTTATTGTCGTCTATGACCTGAAGAAGAATGAGTCGTACAAGTTGACGCCTCATTGGGATAGGTCTCCGTCCTCTATTTCCGTATGTGTGGGCCTTTAGTCTGTTCAGCACGAGAGCTCACGTACTACTGTAGTTCTCCGGAGACGACAAGTACATTTATATCACCGCCGGAAGCGAGGCTCGTGTCAAGATCTTCGTGCTCCCGGTCCCGGCTTCTAAGCCTCACTCCGGCAAGAAACTCGCCTCGCCTTTCAATCTCACGGATGAGCACTCTACTAGTGCCATCCAGCCGTTATCCGGCGGACGTCTCTTGTATTCTCAGAGCTCCTTCACGAAACCTATTGATGTCTACATCGTTCGTGGACTTGATCAACTTCCTACTTCATACGATTCCTGGGACCATGATACCAAGGACCTCAAGCCTCAGTCGTTCACTGTTAACCAACTCACAAAGTTCACCGAGGAGGAGCTGAAAGGTAAAAGTCTGGACGCTGGAGAGGAATTCTACTTCGATGGTGCCGAGAAGAGGATCCAAGGGTGGATTTTGAAGCCAAAGGGGTATAGCAAGGGTGACAAGAAGAAGTGGGCGCCGCTTTTGTTCATCCATGGTGGCCCTCAGGGTGCTTGGGAAGATGCGTGGTCGACGAGGTGGAACCCGAATGGTATGGCCCTGTTTCATGAACGGGGAAGGTATTTGAGGGCTGACCTGGGTTTCGTAGTGTTTGCCCAACAGGGATACTTTGTCATTGCTATCAACCCATCCGGTTCGACCACCTTCGGGCAAGGTATTTGCTCCCTGGGGTTTCCTCCTCACTTGTAGGTAGCTGATACCATCCGGTTATTAGACCTCACGGATGCCATCAAGGAAGACTGGGGAGGAAAGCCGTTTGTTGACCTTCGCAAGGGGTGGCAATATATCCTCGATAATTATCCCCAGGTTTGGGTCCCTTCTACTTGTGCTCTACTCCGTGCTTACCTCGGCCCTACAGATCGACGAGGACCGTGCAGTCGCTGCTGGTGCCAGCTACGGAGGCTACGCCATCAAGTGTGTCTCTCGTCTATTGTGTTGGGATAATGGCTAACGACTTTGCTAGTTGGATTCAGAGCAATCCCGAATTTGGTTTTGGGTTTAAGGCTCTCTTTTGCCATGATGGGGTATGGGTGGTCCTTGAGGCGTGTTTGAGACTGACTCATTATACCACCAGGTCTTTGATTCGCAATATAATGGATACTCGACCGATGAACTCTTCTTCGTGAGTTCCTGACCCGATTTTGGATTTCTGCCTTGTCGTTCACGTTCGACCACAGTTCAATCATGAGTTCGGTGGACAGCCATGGACGAATCGCTCCCGAGAACTCACCAAGAAGTTCGTGGTTTACCTTACTTTTCATTGGGATCACAAGTTTGATCACGGGTCGGTTTGTAGGTTCAGCCCATCGAATTTCGTCCACAAGTGGTCTACTCCTGAGTTGATCGTCCACGGAAGCAAGGACTATCGTCTCCCTGAGACTGACGGTATCGCCGTCTTCCAGGCTTTACAGCAGTACGTTCATTACCATGCCCTCTGCAGTTGAACAGTTAATGATGTGGCCGCAACGATGTAGACGAGGCGTCCCAAGTCGCTTGGTGATATTCCCGGATGAGAACCATTGGGTCCTAAACCACGGAAACAGCCTCAAGTGGCACTATGAAGTCTTCCGCTGGTTCAACCAGTTCGTTGGAAAGGAGGATGGAAACTAAAAATGCTTAGGCTGTCGCTGCCTAGTTAAACGAATGAACGTTTTCCGGTCCTGGATGTGTAAAGTTAACAGTTGTACAGTAAACCCTGAATGCAGTCTTTCTTTCGCAACTCGCGTGACTGAGTGATGGGACTGACCTTCTCAGTGAATCCCGGGGTTTCAGACCCGGGGGGAGTGGGTCCTCCCCGATAGCGAGTGTTCGTCTACAACTTGACCCCGATCGCCATCAGTCGTCTTTTCCCAGAACTCCCATGATGCTCTTCAAGCTTGAACCTCTCCTTTTTGTGAAAGCCCAGTTCACGCAACCGTTTTCGCCGCTGCACCCACATCCGTCACTTTGTTAGTCGCTGTTGGAATCTTCACCGTCGTCCTCTTTCATGGGGTGATCGGATTAACTCTGGATGTGTCCGCCTGGCAGGACGGGTAGGACAACCGTTACCCAGGGAAACAAGTGGCGCGCCCCCGAACGGTACGCCCCTTTGTTTCCTCTTGTCCGCCTGCTTCTATGCCTCTTTGTTTGTGATGCTGTAGTCAGCTTTCAGTCCATGGGGTCGTTCGCGCAAATACGTAGTGCAATGCCATCGAGCGGACTGTCATGCAGCAAGGGCGTGCTTGGCTGTATGAGCATCCCCGGTGCTCAGTTCTTTTCCTTGCTTTGCCTTTAGGGCCCATCTTGTCGACCGGAGGGATCCACAAGCTCAGGACCAGTAGTCCTACCCGATTCCTTCCTCGCATTGAAGGCCGCGGATGCCAGTTTAGGGTTGTTATTGCTGGAACTACAGCGATTTCTCGAGAATAAAAGATGACAAATCCTTGGACAACTTAGCGGCCCCGCAGCAGCAGAGGTGGCCGACTTTTTGGGCGCGGTACGTAAACTAAATTTAACGACCATTCCGAGCTGCGGCCGACTGACCCTCTTGTAGTCGATAGGGAATGAATTGGATGGTTACCCCACGTTTCGTCGGAGGACGGTACGTTTCTTGTGAGGTCTATGCGGGTAGTGGGAGGTATTGCCTGCCTCGTACACACTACAGGGAGAAGTCACAGTCTCTGAACAGGGGCCATGGACTCTCACAGGCTTTAGCGAGGTGTGGTGTGATGGTGTGAGCTGGTAACCGTAGAGAGCAGCGAGAGGCCGTACTCGCTTAGGGCGTATCCGAGGATCGGAGAAAAAGTCCTCTTTCCAAGGCGACAGTAGTCAAAGTATACCCCAGAGGGATCAAGAAGCCCTTCACCGAGAACGCCGCTTGAAGCAAGGGTGAACACTTGGTGCGAGGGAGGACACATCAGTATAGAGAACGCTGGTCAGTGACTACAAATGCCCCCACTTTTGCATTCACACAAACTTCGGCGGGGAAGGAACAGAACACGAAACGAACTGAAGTCCGGCACATGGGTCATTCACAGTGTTGAATCGGCTCGGGGCTGGATGGGACAAGGTCTTGGCGGATAATTCGTCAGGCCAATCACACGGGACAATAACGGCAAGAGGGTGTTACTGCGCCGCAGACTCATCTGATTAGAGTTCGCCGCACCCGGGCTTGCACTGCAAGAATGGGGATAATAACTTTCAATCCGCTCACAGTTCACAAGGCGGCGAAAGTTTCCTCGGGCTGATGTATGCCCTTCCCTCTGAATGATCCCGGAATCTTCAATTACTCTGTGGTTCCAGCAGTCGTTCTGATACTCGTCGATCTCCGTTCGCCGGCGGAATGCAACGACGGTACGAGGATTTACCCACAATAGCGTCGTCAATCTGGTAGATCAAACATCATCCCGCCTCATCCTCACGTTCAATTGGTTGCTCTCTTCGTCTACTTTCTGTGCGAGTACATCACCCATCTAGAATTTCACCTGGTCCTTACTAGCTGCGACCCATTTCCATGCGGTCACCCTGTTCCGATCGGGCATTTCCATGACGAGTGAGTTAATACCTGCTCGTTGCGCTCTTGGATAGCATTTTAGTAATATCATTCCAACTTGAATAGCCTGCCACTGATCTCGGTGTATCCCGAGCACTCTGTGTGTCGAATGGGAGGACTCGGTTCGGGCCGTGAACACTCCGACCCTCTGGGAGGGTATAAAACTCGCAATTCCCCCCTACAAGCTGACCACGCCTGTACAACTTCCCACCGTGACACGCAGGACAATGGAGTCCCTCCCCAAATTTTTTATCGTTCTTATCGTTGCACTGGTCACCAATGCGATTGCTTTACCCAGCCCAGATGCGGGCGGAGTCGATTTCGCTCGTCGCAATCCTGGTCAGTACCGTCCGCTCTTATTCGAGTGTTGTGATTGAGACTTGGAGCTATGGTAGAAACAGAGGAGTGTGTGCATGGGCGGGATGTTGAGGGCTCTTCCGACCATGTCTGCATTGCCAGTGGTTTCTAGCCATGAAGTTCCAGATACGTCTTTACTGGCGTGTCGTCAACTTTGCGACCGTCTTAGATCTTGATGTCCCTGACAAAAGTAACCCGCTTCCGCGTAGCTTTTGCATTCCCTGCATTTTCTATTGGGCTTACTGTTGTGCGTTGTTTGTTGGTACCACTGTCCTTTTTGAGAGCTAAAAGGTACAGCAGTCGTGATTTCCACTACTTCGAATCGAGAAATCAAAGATCGCAAGGACGTACTTGCCCTTGCGAATTACCCTGGCGGATTTGCCCAGTAGCTTTAGCATTTGTTCTGATACTCTTCGGTTCGGGTTCACCGGTGGGACGAAAATGGGTGTACTGCTAGTTACCGGTTACCTCCAAGCACGGCAAATTTACCGGTCGATCACTACAATGTCATTCTGTTTCATCTTCACAACAGTCTCTTGTTGTGCAACCAATTGTATTAGTACAGATAAAGCCAGGGTCATGGAATACATGTGCGCTATATACATCTCTTCTGAGGAATCATATGAGCAAAGTCCAGGATCAACAGCACTCCAGTCCCATCGTAGGCAGCAACTAAGTACCGGCCATCCCATTGCGCTACACTAGGCCTCGCAAATCTCTCGGGCAGCCGAAAAACCTCCTCCCTGGTGATGGTATTATTAATCCTGGTATGACCTGTGTTCGGCACCTTTGTATCGTCAACTTGGATAAAATCCAGCTGGTGTCTGTCTGAGGGTATGTCCGATGGTGGAAGGGGGGGTGACCTCGGGTGCTTCAGGTCCCACCCTTGGGGTGGCGAATTCTCGGAATGAATCCAGACTCTCGAACCATCTAGAATGAAGGTAGGGGAGTACGGGCAACACGCCCCCTCGAATGGTATTGTGCCTACACTTCTCCCTGTTTCAGTGGACCAGATTTGAATGTTCTGTGCATCCAGTCCAAACGCTCTGGTCCCGTCCCTCGATATCCTAAGGTCACGAATAGAGATGTCGCGGGGTAGATCCACTATCGGGAGGCGGTCCTCCTTCTCGACGTTCCAGGTGGAGATTTTCCAGGCATTACTGGGATCGCAAATGGCAACAATCAACACACTGCCAACCAGCCGTGCATCGCTCGCGTAGCCCCCGTCGGCTTCGAATGTTTGGAAGAAGATTTTGCAAAGACCGGTCGAGAGTTCCCAGAGCCCGACCACTCCAGCCGAATTGATGGATATGGTGGTATCCTCTTCTACTTGCAAAATAACGGATGTGATCCCATTTAAGGCGGGTGGTGTGGGCCTTGCATCCATCGTAACTCGATTTGGGGCGGAGTCACCAATCTGCCAGAATCTGACCAATTTGTCGTTGGATGCCGATACGAGGGAGGAGGAAAATGTGAGCGAAGAGATATCGCTGTTGTGGAGATTGAAGGTTTCATGGAGGCTGGCGCTTGGGGTGGTGGTATTCCAAACGTAGGCAGTTGCATTTCCAACACCGACCACAAATTTGCCGTTGGGAGAGAGACAGTAGCGATTCACACTACGGTCATGGGCAGGAAGGTAGGAGATGATATTTCTGGAGTCAGAGTCTTGGACTATGGTGGACCTCCCACCATGCGAAACGAAGCGGCTACCATCAGAGGAGAAAGCGGTGTGGATGCCAAGGGTCGGACCTTTGATTTTGGAACCCTTGATGTCATACTGCTGGATGAAGCCAGCTTCAGACGCGGCAATGAGGCGACCAGGGTATTCGGGAATGAAGGCGATAGAGGCCACGGCGCTTCCCTCTTGTCCTGCGATACATTGTTCTATGATATTGGAGCACTTCTCCGTCCGAATGTCCCACAAACAAATTGCGTTGTTGTGAGGTCCCGAAGCAATCGTGATGGCGTCTGATGAAATGGAAACGGAACAAGTCCGATGGGCAGCGGTGTGAAATGTATTGACATCAGAAAACGTGCAAAATGCTTATTCTTCGGTTATTCGACACTTATGACACTTATTCTCGTAAAATAATCCAGGTCCAGGTTTTGACGTCTTGGAAGGGTCCAAATGGCAGGGGATTTCGTAAGAATAAGGTCGAATAAGCGGAATAAGTAAATAAGACGATGCCTCGTTTACTGATGGATGGCCCCACCGGTCTGGATATCCCAGAGTTTTATGGTGTTATCCTTGCTTCCAGATACCAGCAGTTTTCTGTCCGATGAGAAGGAGAGAGATGTCACGCCATCGGTGTGTTCTTTGAGAGTGGATCTGCAGGTCCCGGTGATTGCATCAAGGATAATAATGTCGCCAGAACTCAATCCAACCGTAACGACATCCCCGTGGCATGCGAGAGCTTCCGGGGAGTGGTTAAAGAAAACCGTGCGAGAACATTTCCCCCATTTTTCTGGGCATCCCTTGACCACCTTAACCGTTTTTATGGACTCCGCAGCATATTGCTGGTGGAGCCAAGATTGGGAAGGAGAAAATGGGAGGGCATCATGGTAAATGCTGGTAGGGGAGTCGCGGATTGCGTCGAAATTCAACGAGATGAGGCGCTGGCTCTCGTTTGTCCACTTGCAGGAAACTCTTGCCTGCATACGCATGAACATATGCTTCTGTGGAGATCCCGCACATGACTCACCGACAGATACCATTGGTCCACGTCGTGGATGGCATAAACACTGACGTTGAGGTATCTCGTGAGGCTGAGGACCTCGATCCAAAACAGCAGACGCTGCGTGAAGAATTCGTCAATTGCCTCCCGTACTTGTTTGATGTGAGGACCATCGCCAGAAATCTTCGCAAGGTGTTTCGTCCAGAACCGGCATGCGTACTCCAATGCACGCCCAATGTGGGCTTCTCTACGAGTGTCCAAATCTTTGATTTCACTGAGGGCAGGACAACCGCTCAAGTTACAAATGTTCCTCCTCAGCTTATCCTTCATTAGGTTGAGACAGGAAAATAGAATATCGATGTGATGGACCGGGGGGTCGACAAAGAATCGTCCGTCTTTGCATCTTCCTGGGTCGGTGAGGAAATCAGGGAAGGATTTGTGGAAGATACGGACGGGATCGGCTTCGTCCTCCGGAACGAGAAGAAGAGAATGGAGGGAACGTAAGGCGATGGAGATACGAGATGGCGCCCCACAGACCTTGACGAGATCCGAAAGTGTCTTCCTTGAAAGGGGATAGAACACAAGCAGTACTGCGCCGACAACCAGCTTGAAATAGGAGAAGAGCTCTTCATCCGGGCCCGCATCATGGAACGCTTGTTCTAGTACCTGTGTGTAGAGGAGATCGATTCCTGACTTCCCTTCATGGGCGGTGCAGTGGGGGAGCGAAATGATCAGGGCGAGTCTCTCTGTGGGCAAGTGGAGTGGGGATGCAATGAATTTGACAACTGTCGAGGCATAGATGAAGAGTCCAGCCGCCTTCTTGCAGAGGATCTCGATTTCGTATGAGCTCGGCCAGTTTTCCGTCACGTCATAGTTACTTCTGTTTTTGGCGATGTCACCCAGCCGAGTTTTGAAGAACAGCTTTATATCATCGTCTACCGACGAGCGTTCGACGCCGTGGAGCTTAAGCACTTCCGTGATGGGTCGAAGTGACTTCAGCCGGAATCCTAAGCGGATGCGGGGTTCCGGGCGGCCGGTGATGAAAAACTTGACCCCTGGGATCTGGTCCACGTAGCGGGAGAGTATAGAAAGAATGGCGGATGCGGGTTCGTCGTCCTTGCATTCGTCGAGAGCATCGATGATGATGAGGGTCGGAATGGGGGCAGCTTTTAATGGGCCGACAATAACTTTTTCCAGCTGGGAACAAAGGGACTCTCTACTGATATCAGGGTTGGCCACTATGACTGGAAGCAGCTCCTCTCGGAACCGAGGGTACCGATAGGCGAGTTGGAAAGCAAGGGTTGGGAAGATGGCCCGAATGTCGCTCCTGTCCTCGAAATCCCTTGAACAGAAGAAACTCGCCCCGAGCTTTCCGTCGCAGAAGCTGGTCTCGGCGAATGTTTGGGCAATGGTTGATTTTCCGGTCCCCGCGAGACCGTTCAGCCAGAAAACGCGCTGGGCGTGTTCATCCGTCAACCATTGTTCGATGTCCCAGAGGACGTCCATCCTCGTTCCTCTGAGACAGCCTTGTCTAGTTCCGGAGAGGTATCTAGCGTCGGAAGTATGGCGCAACGTTCTTAGGAGGGCGAGATCCGCTTGCTCCTATCCACCGGTTATTCCACGGGAATGAGGGGCGAGATGGTGATGCTTACGATGAGCCGACCGGTATTTTCATAGATGTCTTGCTGTAACGATGTCTGGTGCGAACGTCGGACGTGCGCCGGAGGTGGACAGTTTGCGAATGCATACCTGATATTCCATCACTGTATCGCGAATATTTTCGACCAGACCTCCCAGTGCATCTGCATTCTTGGCGGCCTTAAAAAAGCCCTCGGTCTTTCCTTCGTCCACCAACGGTTGGAGCTCTTTGAGAATGTTTTCAAATTTCCTATCAAACCCTCTCTATCAGACCCGGATCTCGACCTTAGGAAGTGAGTCTACCGTTCCAGTTTCCTCCTCCTTTCGGATTCCCTTGGTCGCTCCTTCGTGTAGCCTTTAGAAACGGGTTTGCAAAGTGAAGCAGAGAGGGCTCTGATCCTAGGTGCAAGCGACTCTATCGCTTGCTTATTTGCCTTCGTTCGCTGGGGCACATATAAACGTTACGGATCATTTATGTGGGAGAGGCACCACACCTCGCAGTTTTCCAGGATAAAGCAGAGACCTCCAGCGACAGATTTCAGCGGTCCAAAGGCGTCTGCGGAGTCTCTCACCCCACGTAGGATAAACTTGGCCGTGGTGGACGCAGTCGACTTCCAGCTCGATTTCTTCTCATCCGCAGTCTCCGGCTCGCTCTGGTCGGTGAGGGCTTCTTGGGTACGATCAGGAACATCAGAGTCGCCTACGTTGTCCGGGGAAACGGTCAGGGGCAGCAACTGGAATATACTTCTCCACGTACCGTCTGGTCCCCCCCTGTGCGAGATCGAAGGCGCGGATGGGGGTGGATGATCAACACCGTCGGTTTTCCTCCCGTCATCACTCCCCCCTTGACTGGGCCCGCTCTGTTCCACAACTTCGACATCTGGATGGAGATTCCTCCGGGTCGCTTCTCTCCCCTCGCCGTCCACCCTGGGGCTTCCTCGGTCGTGACTGCCACCCACTGCAACGTGAGGCTCCGATCGTGGAAGTGAACCCGTTGAGCTGGCTCCCTCCGACCCACTGGTCTCGACCCATCTTCCGCTTCGTTTGTGTTTGCTCTCCTTTCCGGTTCCTTTCTTCATTTTCGAGAACAGGCCTCGTATCCCGTCCATCTCGTTGCAGTGTTGGCGTTGAACGTTGACGGATAGTTGGCCTCGTGACCTTGACTCATTCAACTGTCGATCAGCGTGAAGTCTTCTCTGTGGCTCGTATCGCCCCGGTATTCCATTTCGTCAACGTGTTTCCCCTATCACAACGATTCACCTGTCAGTGCGTTCGATGCCACCGGTTTATCACTGTGCCCCCCGAGGCGCATTTGCGCCAGTCGTGCGCGGCCCCAAAACTAACCCGCGCCCGATTGCCCAAGGCGCTCGACCACCGGTGCAACACGGATTACATCGCAGCCACGACCATCCCCTGCTCCGACGCTCTCAATCCTGCGGCTTATCCCGTGACCGCTCATGTTCGCGCTGTATTTGTAACGTCAACATTTACGTCGGATTTCTCGAAAGTGATCTCCTCGGATGAGAACCGCTGGGTTTTGAACCATGGAAACAGCTTCAAGTGGCGCTGCGGGCACTTTCACTGGTTCATCCAGTTGTTGGAATGGATAATTGAAACTAAAGTGCAAGCCCACCTGCCCGCACATGAAACTGTGTGACGAGCGGTAGAGATAGTGGAAATGGAAAGTACTGTGGATAGCGACGAAGAATGAGCCATTCAACTGTCACCTTCGCTGGGAAACCAGCTCGGGGATCTAGGGGGTGTGGCTCAGTTCTGCAGTGATGGAGGTTGGGGGTTCGAGATAACAAACTTCGTGGACTTGGCGTGGTGTGGCGTCCTAGCAGCTCCTCGCTTCGATACGGGCTCCCAGCACAGAATCTAGTGAGTCTGTGAGAAATAAGCGCAGAGGATAACAGAAGACGAACGACATACATGATCCTCGGCAAGATACATATTCGTCATGAAAATGTCCGCTCCTGTCCACTAACGTCATTCTGAAGTGCGATGTACCTGCGAAAGGCACAAGGAAGCACGGTGATGTAACCGAACACAGATTCCCTGCACGAGGACTGGGGCGAACTTGGATAGAGTGAGAGAAAGGTACTATCTTACGACGGTTTGTCCAAGATGTTAGAGATCTTGTACTCGAAATTTTGAGCAGCAACTATCGGCGAAGTGAGATTAGGCCCAGGAAAGCGGTAACTTTCTGCACATACAGAACCACTCGGGAGGTTATTTGGGGCGTTTGAGGGGGGAGGCATTTGGGGGGTGGGGTCAAACATGTATCGTTGCCTCTAGGATAGGAGGGACTTGGATAAAATCCATCGTAATTCACACAAAATATTCCAATGGCACGAGGACGTTTTCTCGAGTCTATTTTACTGGAGTTGAACTCGGCGCAAACAGCGCGTACGAATTAAGGTCACGCAGATCGGATCGATCTGAATAGACCTGCCCAGACCCGCACCGCGCGGGACTGACGCGTCTCACCCAGCTCGCCCGAATTTTCACTGGGATTCATCCGTTGGCTAAATAATGTGCGGCGCCTGGATGACATACTGCATTCCGCCACACTTTTTTCACGACCATATCTGACCATATCCTCATGGACACGCGGCCAGTAAACCAAGACGACTTCGAACATCTCTCACTCGGTAGTTCTACGACTAACAGCGCTTCCTCCACTCCCAATGACCTTAAGAGCCGGTCACCAGCCGAAGACCCGTTCTTGAAGTACTCCGAAGATCCTCCGGCACTCATCGCGTGCGTGGCCTACCTCTCGTATAGTACCTGGACAGTGGCTCACTTATTGGCTTAGTGTGATGGGTGTTACCGGAAGCGGGAAAACTACAGTAAAGAAGGCTGCCATTCCGATTTATTGTCACCAACTCTGACGAAACAACTGCAGTTCGTCAACCTAGCGAGCAAGTCTTGTCTAAGAGTCGGGAAAGATCTCAGGTCCTGCACATCCGAGGTCCAAGAATCTGAAGTATTCGTCCTGGATGGCCGAAAGGTCGTGATCATTGACACTCCGGGATTCGATGATACCCACGCTAGCGATACTGACGTGTTGAAATCGATCGCGGAATTTCTGGGGGAATCGTAGGTTGAGACACGCTGAACATGTATTCTTGGGTATCACTTACCGAGATCTTCAGCTATTCGGCTGGCACAAAACTCGCAGGGGTTATATACGTCCACAGAATTTCGGATGACCGGTTTGGAGGTATAGCTGTCAAGAATTTCCGAATGTTCAGGGAACTCTGTGGAGAGAAGACGCTCAAGAACGTGGTCCTGATGACGAACATGTGGGGACGGGTCACCCCTGAAGACGGGTTAGACCGAGAGCAGCAGCTCAGGGATGACTACCTCCAAGCCGCGATCGCGAAGGGTGCGCAACTATACCGCCATAACAATACCCCCGAATCCGCACAAGTGATTTTACGAAAGATTCTCGAGAACGAACCGGTTACTCTCAGAATTCAACGCGAGCTGATCGACGAACGGAAGGATATTAGACAGACTGGGGCGGGGGCAGAGCTGAACCGGGAAATCAATGAAGTGGTAGAAAAGTACCAGGAAGAAATCAAAGAGATGGAGGAGAACGTGAGAAAGGCGATAGAGGACAAGGACGAAGAAACTCGGGAGAAGATGGAGGAGGGGAAGAGAAAGATGCAAGAGGAGATGGAGAAGCTCCAGAAAGACTCGGAAGACATGCAGCCCAAGTTCGAAGAAGCCCGACGCGAGATGGAGGAGCGGATAAATACGAGGCACGAAGCGCAGGTGAAGCAAATACAGGAGACACAAGATGCGGTGCTTCGGGATTACGAGGACAGGATGAAGAAGCTGGAAGAAGACAGACAGAAAAATGCATCGCAGATCAAGTCTTTGGAGAGGGAGACGAGAGAGCTTCATCACCAGGCAGAGGAGTGGAGGCCTTGCACCATCATGTAGACCATGGTGTCTTTTGTATCTTCGTATTAGGCTGAAATCCAGCCTCAAATTCAGAGGATGGGAGGGTGCAGGGAGGGTGTCGTCTCTAAGGAGGCCCAGGGAGGGGAGAGTTCTTCGTATCTTCGTCTGGTTATTCTTGAAACCGAAAACTGGGCTAGTCGAAATCGACTGAAGGTTACGCAAGCCGTCCTCTTGTCGAATGCCAAAATGACCGCACGACCTCCCAACGAACTGAAGAAAAAACTTCACCGAGCTGCCTTGGCTGATCCTAAAAGGGCGGGTCTGTGTATCATGCGAGCGATTATGCGACGCTTACCTTGGTTTTCCAGGCGGTAACCGTCAAACAAGAGGCGCGAAAACGCAAAAAACATCCTCCTCGGAGTGGGCCTATTCAATATGTTCAAGGACAACCGGGGCACCGTGTCGTTCTGTCCTTCGGTGCCCTCCTAGTTTCCCAGAGTCCCAGTGCATACATGCACCTTTTGTATGGAGGACTTCGATAGCTTCTCCTTGATTTGTAAGGTAGCGACGGTGGTAGGGATAGCCGGAGCCGCGTCATCCTTTGAGGAAGCCGAGAGCGATAGCGACGGGGAGACGCGATTGGTCGAAGACATCCGACATTGGCCTGAGGCCCAGCGCTCAGCGGTAACAAAGTCTTCAAATCAAACGGATGTAGGAGACTAACATGGGAAATCCATGCGAGGCGGATACTACTACGCGAAACTGTTCATTGCAGGTATCTAGTGGGAACAGTGGGGGGACCATACATGAGAGCGTCGTTGACTATGAGCGCACCTGGAAAGACCCGCAGGACAATCGAGAGCGCGTTGCACCCCCCTGAAGTAGGCCACAAGGCCGATCGTCTACTATCGCACCACCATCTACGCCGATTCAACACCGATATGGACGACATACGGGATTCACTCTCCAAAATGAAGAAGAAATTCAAGCACCGGCTAACAGGGAGAAAACGCAAACCGGACGGAACAGGAGCTAACCCCGGTGGGGAGGGGGCTGACTCGACGAGTTCGCTGCCGCAACCAGAACCTCATGTCGTCGCGGGCGAAAGCCACAAACGAGAAGGGGATAGAGACAACACAGCTGGAGAGCGAGCTTTTTCGACGGATCGGTCTCAGCCAGATGGACCAGAATCTGTGTCAGTGCGTAGAAGCGATGACGACCAGGAAGGGGGAGAGGCAGACGCGGATGAAGGGGAAGCCGGCCACAGGCACTCACACCCGCGCCCAGACGTCGAGGTTATGGTGGGAAGTGGACGTAGTGAAGGACTTGAGGAGCTCTATCCCTCTCCGTCCACTCCTTCGATCTCACGTGCTGGGGAGCTCGACAGTACGTGAGCATGATTTCTTTAGATGCTGCCTCTGATCGTTACTTCCGACAATGTAGGCACCTCTGATTATGGATCGGAAGTTGTTCGTCCCGACGAGACCCTCGAACCGACCACCGCCGCAGACGAGAGAGCACCGAACCGCAAGTCCACTGTGTTTGCCACGGTAAAATTACTCCGTGGAGTGAGAGACTCCGCAGGTGCCTTCGGTCCACTCAAGTCCGTTGCGAGATATCTCTGCTTTATTCTAGACGATTGCGAGGTATGGCCTTCTCCCCGCACATACAATTCACAATGCTCACAGACGCTCCAGCAAACGGAGGTAAATGAAGACGCCATAGAATCATTGGCACCCAGGGTCAAAACACTTTCCGAATCGCTCTCTGCACCCATTTCTCCGGGCGATGTCAACGAGGGGGACAGAGCAAAAAAACTGGAACGGTGAGCCCACATTCTCCAAGATCGAGAGTGAAGTCTGACGCACGGGGATTTCCAGGAGGTTGAAGGAAATTGGCCAAGCCATGGACTCAATGACGACCCAGAAGGATCTTGTGCTTTTCCTCAAAAACTCCGAGAACGCACAGAAGCTTAACGGTCTCGTGCAGGATATTCGTTATGCACTGATGGACTATCAGGTTTGTTCTCCCGGATGACTTGCTCTCATAGTAGCTAACATGTACCCAGACTTCGTTGCAACAAGACATTTACAACGAGGGCTGTCAGCAGATCGTGAGTCTAGCTCCCCCGCAGTTCCATCCTTTGTAGTAACTTGCAAATAGGGAGATGTGGATCCCCATCTTCTGGAGAAGATGCGTCACACCGCCGACGCTGGGTACCGTTCCGGGAATAGGCAGGGGTGCCTGAGGGGAACTAGGACAGATCTACTTCTGCAACTCGAACGCTGGCTGGGGGACGAACAAGACCACCGGGTGTTCTGGCTGAATGGCCTTGCGGGGACCGGAAAGTCAACCATCGCCCAGACGTTTGCCGAGATCAGCTTCGCGGATGGAAGGCTTGGTGCTAGTTTCTTTTGCTCGCGGGATTTCGAGGATAGGAGAAATCTCCAAGCAATCTTCCCAACTCTCGCTTTTCAACTCGCCTATCGGTACCTCCTATTCCGAGAGCAGTTGGTCCAAGTCTTGAGGGCAAATCCTGACGTTGGGCGGGAATCTCTTTGTTCCCAGATGGAGAGGATTATTGTTCGCCCATTAAAAACTGCCCGGGTCCGGACGCTTATCATCATTGATGCCCTTGACGAGTGCAAGGACGACGAACCCGGCTCCGCCATTCTTTCCGTCCTCTCGCGCTACGTGGACGAGATCCCCAATGTCAAATTCTTTATCACCGGCCGTCCGGAGCCTCGGATCCGCTCCGGGTTTCGTCTCGAGTCACTCCGACCCATCACAGAAGTGCTCAGACTGCACGATGTTGAACGTTCCATGGTGGATAACGATATCAGGTTGTTCTTTAGGACTCGGCTGACCGAAATCGCCAAAAGCCGAAGTGACTGCAACTTCACACAGGGTTGGCCAAACCCATCAGACATCGACATTCTCTGCGAAAAGGCAGCAGGGTTCTTCATCTACGCGTCAATAGTTATAAAATTCGTCGCACTCAAGAACCGTACACCTACCGAACAACTGGACCGGATTGTCTCTCTCCCACAGGACACTACTCACGAAGGAAGGTCTGGGATTGACCTCCTTTATACCCAGGTCCTAGAGCAAGCACTTGATGACATGGATGCAGATGCTGAGGAAATCTACTCCCGTTTCAGGACTGTAGTTGGGGCAGTGTTACTTGTGCTTAACCCCCTTTCAATGACAGCACTTTCAGAGCTACTAAGAGTGTCCAGCATCTCCACCACCCTCCGTCCCCTCCACTCTCTCCTCCTCATCCCAGATAACACAGAAGATCCCATTCATACCTTTCACAAGTCATTTCCTGACTTCCTCACAGACCCTGAACGGTGCAAGGACAAAAGGTTCCTTGTGGAGCCTTCAGTTCATCATGCAGAAATCCTACTCTCCTGCCTTAATCTGATGAGGGAAAGGTTGAAGAAGAACATCTGCAAGCTGGATAACCATGCTATTCTCAGTGAGATCAAAGATCTTTCTGCTTACTGTAAGGACCACATTGGAGATGCCTTAGAATATGCATGTCAATTCTGGACAAAGAACCTTCTGAGTATCCCTGACAGTATCTCCTGTATTCAGGAAGTGCAAAAGGCAATTGACCACTTCTTCACAATGTATTTGCCATATTGGATTGAGGTCCTTGCACTCACAGGGGATCTTGGAATTGGGGTTCATGCCATGAATGATATTGAGAAATGGTGTGCTTTAGTGAGTGTTTATAAAATCATTCATTTAGACCTGAGTTAACACTTATCTAGGCAGGGGTTGAATGCCAGTGGACAACTGACAGCCAGAGGCTCATCCTAGAACACTTTGACATGATCTGTAGATCACCCTCCTACATCTACAATTTTGCTCTTCCAATTTCCCCTTCTTCATCCTGGCTCCACCAGTACTATGGTGTAGAGTTCTCAAAAGAGATCAAGGTGGTTAAGAGTGTTTCTACTGGATGGGGAAAATGTTCCCACACAACTTTGTTAGACAATTACCCAGCAGCCCCTACATGCTGGAGGGATACCATTGCAATTGGTTTACAATCTAGTTCCATCATCATTCTCAATGCCATCACAGGCCTCCAGATGGCCATTCTTTCTGGACACACTGGTTCTGTGCAATCCCTTGTCTTCTCATCAGATGGGACACTACTTGTATCTGGTAGTGGGGATAACACCATCAAGCTCTGGGATATGCAGACTGGTGGGGTTGTCAAGACTTTCCAGGGCCATACAGGCTGGGTTTTTTTTGTCTCCATCTCAGCAGACTGTACCACAATTGCTTCAGGATCTTTGGATGAGACAATTTGTTTGTGGGATATTCAGACAGGGGAGTGCTATCACATCATAGAGCAAGAAGATATTGTGGACTATATTTGCTTCTTTCCTTCAGACCCTAAGCACATCATATACACATCTGGTGGCAAAATCTGGCAGTGGGACATTGGTGGTCAGCAAATTACATCTGTGTATAATGGATCTCACACTGCTTTCTCTCTGGATGGCACCCAGTTTGTTGTGTGTAATGGATCAGCTGTTGAGGTTAAAAGCTCTGGTTCCAGAGTAATTGTGGCTAAATTCCGCATGGCATATGAAAACATTAGCTGCTGCTGTTTCTCCCCTGATAACAGGGTTGTTGCAGTAGCTGCTGGTAGTACTATATATATCTGGGACATCTCCAGCTCAAACCCCCACCTCCTTGAGGCCTTCATTGGTCATACTGGTTCCATTACCTCCCTTGTATTCTCCTCCCCCTCCTCCCTCATCTCAGCATCTATGGACTGTTCAGTAAAATTCTGGCAGATTGGTACCTCATCTACAGACCCAGTTCTTGCTGATCTGAAGTCTATGTCCCCTGCTTCAGCTTCAATCAAGTCCATCACTTTGCAGACAAACAATGGTATTGCCATTTCAAGTCATTTAGATGGAATGGTGAGGATTTGGGATATCCAAACAGGCATATGCAAGGCATACTTCCAAACTCCAGCCAAAGATTCCTACCAGATGGATACCAAATTGACTGATGGCAAGTTGGTCTCTGTTTGGTGCACATATAAGAAAATATGTGTCTGGGATACTGAGAAAGGTGACCTCATCAGAGAAGTAGCTGTGGATAGAGATGATGTTGAGGATCTTAGGATATCAGAGGATGGGTCAAAGGTTTTCTGCCTGTATATGCACACCATTCAAGCCTGGTCTGTACAGACAGGAGAGGTGGTGGGGGAAGTGATGCATGGATTAATTTTACCAACAGATCCCCTCTTGACTATTGATGGCCCAAGAGTCTGGGTTCATCCCCCCTCATCCCCAGAATTAATTTTTGGGTGGGACTTTGGGGTCTCAGGTTCATCTCCTGTCAAGTTATCAAACTTATCCTGGAATGGGCCCCACCTGGATTTTGTTGGTGGTATCAGGGATCAGAGATCATTTCTACCTGCAGTCCAGGATACAGTTACTGGGAAAGTAGTTTTCCAACTGCCTGGGAGACTTGCAAGGCCTTCAGATGCACAGTGGGATGGTCAATATCTAGTTGCTGGTTATGACTCTGGAGAGGTGTTGATCCTAGAGTGTAATCTTGTACTTCATTAGGGATCTGTAACTTATGTATTCTGCTCATTGATTCCTGTAATTATATGTACCAAAAAATATCCTTGTCAGATAGCTAAAACACTCACAGTCTGTATCACACAATTAAGCACCAAGGTATTCATATAAATCCATGTAATCATGGCCCACAGTCAGTCTTCTCAGGATACCCAAACTCCTTAGAGTTCCCAGACTCTTAGGTTTCTTCTATCATTTAGAGGCTAATGACTAACCTGATGATTAACAAACAGTCTAGGACAATCAATGTTGAAGGTGGGCTAGAGGTTCTATTGGAAGGGAGTGAAGAATAAACTACATGACACTGCTGGATAGTGCAGGGGTGTTTCTCAGACTATAGTGCATTTTTGGCGCCAAAACCATCAACGGCGCAGAAGACAGTGGATCGTTCGAGACGGGCCATCACCATGCATAAGGCCGAAGCGGGACCACCGGCTCTCTCCGAGTCCTGGCTCGATGAAACATCACTAGTGTGAGAAAGAATGAATGTTCGGCCTACCGGGGCTCCGCCACTAGGCGTCTTCTCCAATCGACACACGGCTGAAATAATAATGGTAGCTCTAGACTTGCCCTCGTGATGGGGTCAGCCGGTTCTTGCGGGACCGGAGCTGGTGGTCGGTCGGTGGTCACCTACACCTTGATGTAATCTGCTATCCGTAATTCTTACACCAGATAAAAGGCGTCCAAGAACCAGAGGTAAATAGAGTGGGATATGAAGACAACGAAGGGAATAACAAAAAGGTAATTAGTTTACGATTTCCATGTACAGGCGAGGGAGCGTGAAAAAAGGGATGCTGACTTGGAAGTTCTGATCTCGATGTGCGGGAACAGCAGAGACGCTCATGAACAAGACGCGTTTTCCTCTCGAGTCCAAATAATCATGTCTACCGGGTACACGCAGCGGTTAGTCCTCGCGATGAAGAAATGCGTGGTTCTGGAGGATTTCACCTACAACGGCGGGAAGAAGTGTTCCAAGCCCGAGCGGTTCGAAATGCACGAAGCTGGATGTGCATGTGGAACGCTGAAAATTGACGCTGCGCTCGGGTGACCCAAGAATCCGTCAGACACAAATTTCCCGCTGCCCCAGTCACTTATGCGATATCCGTGATCAGAGAGCAAGTTGTACTCGAGGGCGCCACTCGTTTCAACGAGCAGCAGCCTACGATACCTTAGGCCTGGAGAGTCGAATTCGGCACCATGACACAACCGCAAGTCCACACCTCACCCCACGGAAACTCGAAGATGTTGACTGCATCAACAGCACCTGGCGCCAACACGGAAGTACACGCCCGACCCTCTTCGACCATCGTCAATCCGATATTTTCACCATGATTTCAGAAGGGGAAGCGAGAAGCCGAGCAATGTCCCTGGCGAGAAGTTCTTAGTCCACGCTGATCGTCTGGCTCGAAGAGGTACCAGCGGGAATTATGCCTCCCATCCGATGCGGTTTTTTACTGGCTACTCTTGTCATAGGTATTGGCGGCAATTACGTGTAGGGTCTACTTGAGGAGGGACCTGCGAGCGCGAGTCCGGCGCTGTTCGTTCCACGACGCATAGAGAGGCTTCCGTTGTTCGCCATTTCGACTCGATATAAAGCAGAACATCAATAACACAAGTGTAATGCACACAAAAACACAAAACCGGGAGGAGAGATGCAATCAGTCGCTCGTATCCTCGTCATCGTCCCCATCCTCGCTGTCGTCGGCTGGTGGGTCCTCCGTTGTTGGCTCCATGACCACATCCCCCGTCTCTTTCTCCCACCGTCCCAGTAATCTAATCTTGAACTCCACCATTTTGTGTCCCAATAGTTTGAGTAGTTGGCTCTGTTCAGGAGTAAGTTTCCTCCCCTGCTCACAAATTTTGTGTGGAACGTCCAACGTCGGAACACCCCTGTTCATCCTTGTAGTCAGCCCCAATTTCCTCAGCTGAGGTTCTTCATTATGAGGCATGGGCTCGGGGGGATCTGAGTGGTGTTGCATGACAGGCCCAACGGGGATAACGACAGTTTTTGGAGTTCGGATGCCGGCACGGGCGAAATCTGGAGGATGGAAGTCGTCGAACCAGGCTGTCACTTCTTCCGGAGGGGAGTCTGTGAAGAAGAGGCCGACTTGACCTTTGATGTGCTACCCACAGAGATCAGCGTCTAAATGAACCGCGACTGGAGATGGGGCCGCACTTGAGACAATAGATGTAATCCCGGCAGATGCTCCTCTTCGACGGTGTTACCGAGTCCTTTCGCCATAACGGCGCCTCGGCCAAAAATCATTCGGCCGGAGCTATAAGAAACGTGTTAGTACCTGAGTACAGTTTTCAGTTGAGTAGGGTGCTCACTCTTTCCAGAGTTTCCGAATCGTTTTCAGATGGCCGTTCCTCATGTTCCCCACCTCGAATAGCCAGCAGTACTTCCACTTGTCGGCATTAGCCCGAACCTGCATCAAGATTCCTTATCAATGGAGACTGAAGTCACGACGAGAGTGGATGTGTAAAGTTGGGATTGGCGTACATCTGTGATCAAGCCCTCTTTCTGTTCCCTCGTCTTTTTTGCGACCTTGGTCAACGAGACTGCGTGAAAGCGTAAACAGTTAGAAACTCGGCACTGAGGAAGGGGTCAGCTCACCAACTTTAGCTCTTTTGGACTTGGGCATTCCGCAGAAATTTTAAATGATCGCGGTGAAGGGAGGTGGAAGTAGTCGTGGGAATTTCCTCGGTTAGCCTCTCCAGCCCAACGACCCAGGCGCGTTTCTAGAGTCCGGTATCCGTTGTGGCCCTACTCCGTTGTCACCGATGTCGGACTTCCTGAGCGTCGACGAAAACCACCATGCATCTCTCATAGAAAGCCCGAGGCAACTGAGCATGAACGGGAGTCTTACGGAGGTCGACTCTCCCAACGATGATCACAAGCCCGATGTTCCGCCGAGGGGGACCGACCACACTGCACACGACGACGATGGCGAGGGCTCCGACGACGAGGATTACGATAGTGAGGATGATGAGGATTATGATGAGGGGGACGAGGACGACGAGGAGCCAGCATTGAAGTACGAACGGTTAGCGGGTTCAGTTCCGGACTTGTTACTGAAGGATTCCGCATCATCGTTAGCCGTCACCGATAAACTCATTGTGCGCACCCTGCAGTTCTCGTTTGGAGGCGGCTGACATGTCACGTATAGGCATTCGGGACCCATGGAGGCATCGTACACATCGTGGATCTCACTGGAAAGCGGCTCAAATCATTCAAGCCTCATATGGCTTCCATCGTGGATGTTGCCATGGACCCTTTTGGGGAGTTCGTTGGAACGGCTTCGATAGATGGTGCGTCATGCGTGCATGTCCGCCCATTACCAGCTAACATCCGCCTAGGGCAGGTCGTTATTCATTCCCTGAACACCCCCGAATCCTACTCTTTCGACCATAAACGACCCATGCGGTCTATCGCCTTAGAACCCAACTTCTCGAAGCGCGGGACTCGATCTTTCGTGTGTGGGGGGTTGGCTGGCAATCTGATCCTTCATGAGAAGGGCTGGCTTGGGCACAAAGAAACTACATTGCACAACGGCGAGGGCCCTATCTGGCTAATTCGATGGAGGGGAACGCTGATTGCATGGGCCAACGACCTTGTGAGTGAGAAGTACTGATATTCTCACCCTAACCTCACTCCGCTTTATAAGGGTATAAAAATCTACGACACAGCATCTTCATCGCGGATCACGTTCATCGACAGACCCGCAGACGCTCCTCGTGCTGACTTATTCAAGTGTAATATGCACTGGCAAGATGATTCCACTCTCCTAATAGGTTGGGCAGACCAGATCAAAGTCGCACGTATACGAGCCCGACCTCGGACTACAACCTCTTCCGCTTCTGCCAATGTTCCTCCGCTGCTTGTGGAAATTACTGCTGTGTTCCAGCTCGACTGTATGGTTGCTGGAATCGTCCCTCACCCCTCCGGCCAAGAACCTCTCTCCCTGACCTCATTCCTAATCGTCGCGTATACCCCTCCCGACACATCATTCTATAATGAGGCTACGGAAGACCGGGCACAACAGGCTAGGAAGGTTGCGGAGCGTCCCGAACTGCGGATCGTTTCCCGCGCCGGTGAGGAGCTTGCCGCGGATGCACTCGGAATCAGCGGTTTTCAATCTTGGGGCTGTAACGATTACGTTCTTGCTGATATTAAACCTGACGGTACTACCGGGAGATGTTACATCGTTTTGAGTCCCCACGACATTGTCATTGTCAAGCCGAGAGACCGGAAGGATCATATCGATTGGCTGGTTGACCGCCAGCGGTACGAAGAGGCGTTGGAGGTGTTGGAGGAGCTGGAGAAGTTAGGGGACTCACAGGGTGGAGATAACAATGCATCTGAGATCGGTCAGAAGTACGTTGAGCACCTTGTGGCAGAAGGTGGGCTCGATTTGACTCGGCGACAGCGACATCAGGACTCAAACACTCCGTAGGCGAATTCACGAAGGCCGCACATCTTTGTCCCAAAGTCTGTGGACAAAATGTCAAACGGTGGGAAGACTGGATATTTGTTTTCATACAGAAAGGCCAGATCAATGTTGGTGTTCGCACCTTTCATGCCTTTAACCGTGCTAATGCCTCTGCTCAGGCCATCATCCCTTACGTGCCGACCGAGAACCCGAAATTGGGTCGGCTGGTTTACGAGATGATCCTCGCGCATTTCCTGGGTCACAATCGCGAAGCCTTGCTGAAAACAATCAAGACGTGGCCAAAGGACATCTACGACATACCTTCCGTTATCGTTGCCCTTGAGTCAGAGTTGGATAAGGCACCTTCATCCTCAAAAGTTGCTTCCAGTAGCCCGGACGCAACCATCCTGATGGAATGTCTCGCTGAACTGTAAGTATTTGGATGGAAATGTCGAGGTGCTCCAATTAACATCCCATCCAATTAACATCCCACAAGGTACATTGCGAACCGTCAGCCGGGCAAGGCGCTCCAATTTTTCTTAAGGCTGCGGCGGCCCAACGTCTTTGACCTCATCAGGGAGAACAACCTGTTTACGGACGTCCGCGACCAAGCTCTACTTCTCATCGAATTCGATCAAGAGTTATTTGAGAAGCAGAAGAAAGTGGAAGGGGCGAAAGGCGTCCAACTCGACGCAGAGGATGCCACCAAGACGCCGGGTATTACTTTGTTGGTTGACCATACCCACTCCATTCCGGCAGGTCTTTCGTCTGCATCTCCAGGATTGGACTCACCCCATTCTAGATCACACGAGTGGTGCAGCAATTACAAGCTCAGCCATATTTTTTGTTCCTGTACCTGCACGCTCTCTTTACGAAAGACCCTCTCTCCACCGTGGGATTCGGCGACATGCAGGTTCGGCTATATGCGGAGTACTCCAGGCCCCGCCTAATAGACTTTTTACGAGGCAGTAATTCCTATAACTTGGAACTGGTACGCTCCTCACCAACGGTAATCTTTGTCCGCACACACTGAAGATTGATTGTCAGGCGTACAACGTTTGTCAAGACCGTGACCTGGTCCCAGAAATGGTATTCCTGTTAGGTCGGATGGGCAACAACCGCCAAGCTTTGACCATCATCATCGAGCGGATGGGTGATGTGAACCGGGTAAGGTCCTATTGTTACGAACTTCCCTTCGGGGATTAAACTTTTTTTCAGGCTATCGACTTTGCGAAGGAGCAGAACGATGATGATCTCTGGGAAGACCTTCTGAGGTATTCCGAGACGCGGCCAAGTGCGTACAAATTACCCACTACTAACGTTGTGTGTCGCTAATTTGCCCAGCCTTCATACGCGGACTATTGGAGAACGTTGGTGCCGGCATTGACCCAATCCGACTGATCCGCCGTATTAAGAACGGGCTCGAAATCCCTGGTCTCAAGCCCGCGTTGATTAAGATCTTGCAAGATTTCAACCTGCAACTCTCTCTGCTAGATGGGTGTAAGACGATCTTGGACGGTGACTGCGCGGACCTTGCGAAGAAATTTCACAAAGACCAGACAAGTGGATTCTTCTTAAGCGGTACACAAGTTTCTCATCACATTACCCCCCACCCCCGTTACTGACAACTGCTGTTCAGGCAAGACAATATGTCCGATATGCACTTTGCCGCTGCAGCAACACCCACAGGGGCTGGTTTTACTCTTCCTCTGCAGGCATGTTGTTCACGCCAAATGTGCCAGAGGCGGCGAAGGGCTACCTCATCAATCAGCTTCGACCGTGTTCGAGATGAGGATTGGTAGCGGTCCGTCAACCAGCTCGGTAATCGGTGGGAAGATTGCTTTGTGCGTTCAACATCCCTTTTCGTTCTTGACAGATACTCATGTAATGGCTCTGGTATAGCGCTTCCATGGTGAGGTCAAGGATACGAGATGGTTGCCCCGTATGTCATCGAAATGCCGAAGGCCAACGGACTTAGTTTTTATCTTCGTTGCCATACATTTCGTCGTACACACCTGTTCTACTTAGTTCCGCACAATTTATATGCATCATCACTGATCGATCACCTACATAACCTCGCTGCACGGTGCATACGGGTGTGCGGAGTAGTGCCACCGGTCCGGTATTTTCCGAGTGGCCCGCCTTTTGCTTCGATGAAACGACTGAACGTCATCCTCGAACTTGGCATCCAAATATGTGTGCTTTCAGTAATACTGTGAGCAATGGCGTCACCACGACTCCCACGAAACTGAACTGGGGCCTCCTATAAGTTTAGCGTGGAACATTGCCGTCGTCGAGGTGGGAGGTATGACCACTTTACTGCGACCTGTTAATGGGTGCTTCGTCTCACGTCCTTGGCTTCGCTTACAGTCAACTGGTTGATAAGACACAAGCGGCGTGTTGCCTTTGGCTGTATGTACCAACAGTTGTTCAACTGCTCTCACCCCAGCGACCAATTTACCGCAGCTAGCTATGCCGTGTTCATGCAAGCATCCTTACTCTCCATCTTCGTCCTGTACGTTCGGTTGTGTCTGGGCAGGACGACACACAATGTTCCCCGCTACAATATCCCTAGTCGGAGTTCCATCCACGTTACATACGAATGCGTGAACGAGGAGGGGGAGCTCGCAGTGTGTAACAAAGATGGATGTTCCGGCTCCTGGAGACCGCCGCGAGCACATCACTGCTCTACGTGTGGCGTCTGTCGACTGGATTTCGACCACCATTGTCCATGGGTACCGGTCACAACAGTGTTCCTTGGGAAACTTTCTCATCTGACATCGTAACTCTTAGCTCGGGAATTGCGTCACTACGGCCCGGATTCAACAATTTCTGTGGTTGCTGGTTCTCGTCCCCACGGCGACTGTTGTTGGTTGGTCGCCTATAATTTCTCGTGTTCTGGCTCACGTTTCTCTCTCCCTCTCGACGTCTCGCGCCAATGAGTGGTGCAGAGAATTCTGGTGGGATAGGTGGTATTCATGGGTTTTCATTGGTGGTCCTCCTGGGAGGTATATCGTTGGATCAGTCCTTGGTTTCCGCCTGCTCAAACGGGGGCATGGACCCGCGAGGGGGGGTTTTCCCGGGAGTACGATTGAACTTCCGCACTTGCGGATAGTCCCGATGCTTCTGATTTCCATAGTCTTTACTGTTATCTCAACGGTGCGCCCAGACTTCCCAGGAGGTATAAGTGACTCACGGTCACACTGAAATCAGGCTCTTCTACTTTCTACCCTCTGGAACGCCTCACGTGGACAAACAACACTCGAAACTTTGAAAGTGCGGGGAAACAAGAAGGCGAAACGCTACATCTGCATACCCGGTGATAGACCGTATGACTCAGAGCCTGTTCCGGATGGAGTGTTTACAGTGGATTGGAACGAGCGAATCTACGATCTCGGATTCAAGCAAAACTGGAGGATGATTTTGGCGAAGGATAGACATAGGCAAGGAAGAGGTTTCTCCCACCTTAACTCATGCGCTGATACCCCATTCCTCTTCACAGTGACGCGGAGTATTCATGGCCGAAATTGAACCCGGATATCATACAGAGGTTTAGGAAACGGGCGTAGATCCACCAGTAAACGAGACATCGTCTTATTTGCTTATTCCGCTTATTCGACCTTATTTTTACTAAATCCTCTGCCATTTGGACCCTTCCAAGACGTCAAAACCTGGACCTGGATTATTTTACAAGAATAAGTGTCATAAGTGTCGAATAAGCATTTTGCACGTTCTGCGATGTCTAGAATCCTGGCTAGTACACCAGTAATTCTAACGACCTGACGATGAACTCTGAAGCCCCGATACCGGAAAAAAAACGCTTGCTCCTACTTTAGATTCTCACCATGCAGAAACGGGAGTTGTGCGGTTCCGCAGACTGTGAGAGAGAAATCAAACCTGGCTCGAGCCGGTTCGGTGGCGGCCGGAGATCAAGAATGATCGGAGACTCTGATCCGTCAGCGAGTTACCCGCGTCACAAAACTGTGCAGCCGTTACGTGACAGGTCTTGACGGTCAACACCATCATCCGTTAACCAACGAACGGCAAGTCCACTATCCACGACTAACTCTCCAGCATGAGGTTTGTTCTGCGGTCCTGCACTCTGCGGTCGATGCTCAACCGATTTCAGTGGTAGCAAACTCTCAGTGTCAAGTGTGCGGGGCTCTATCAAGGAACTCCTTGCTGCCTCAACTGAAAAACGCCGCAACTTCGTCGAGACCATCGAACTACAGATCGGCCTGAAAAACTACGACCCCCAGAGGGACAAGCGTTTCTCTGGAACCGTCAAGTGAGCTGAAATATTGCGGCACCGACCGTACGGAGATCTAATCCGCGTTCGTAGACTCCCAAACGTCCCCCGGCCAAGGATGTCCATCTGCATTCTTGCTGATGCTGCCGACATCGACCGTGCTAAGCAGATCGATCTCGAGTACATGTCCGTCGACGACTTGAAGAAGTTTGTACACCAAATCTCTCATATTCTCTGTTGGCGTTGATCTCGTGCTCCAGGCTCAACAAAAACAAGAAGCTCGTCAAGAAGCTCGCTAAGAAGTATGACGCTTTCTTGGCCTCTGAAGCTTTGATCAAGCAGATCCCCCGTCTGCTTGGACCCGGTCTCTCCAAGGCTGGAAAGTTCCCTACCCCCATCTCACATGCCGAGGACCTTTCCAACAAGCTCACCGAGGTCCGTTCAACGATCAAGTTCCAGTTGAAGAAGGTTCTTTGCTTGGGTGTCGCCGTCGGCCACGTACAGATGACTGACGACCAGGTATTGGCCAATGTCATGCTTGGTGAGTGTTCGGTTTTCTTCCGTCGGTTCGCTATGCTAATCGTCCTCTAGCCATCAACTTCCTCGTCTCCTTGTTGAAGAAGAACTGGCAAAACGTCAAGTCCCTCCACATCAAATCTACCATGGGCAAGCCTGTCCGTCTCTTCTAATCGACCCTCTTAGTCTACCTTCGGGCGCGGTTGGGAATTCATCCACAATGAGATCATAGTGTGCCGGCGTGGAAAGCCGTAATGCATAACATGAAGCCCCGCACGCTTGGACCAACGGCTCTTGGGGGTGATTGGGAGTCGATTGGGAGCTGATGCGGCATAAACTCTGGCATTGCTATGGCTCTTGTGGATGAGCCCTTTCCGTGGGTTTCGAAACTCGTGATTAGGAATGACGTTTTATGTAGCACTATGGGTGTAGGATTACAGCATATACATCTTTTTGCATCGTACAGAAAAAATCGAGTACTACACTGTCCACAAGCTGACGCCCTCTTCATCCTTGCCCATGGCATGTTTTAGCCCTGGTTTCCCCGAAGAGCTGTTCATCTGAAAGTTGCAGGAACTACCGCAGAATTTCTTGCCTGCGTATTGCATTATTCTGGTTATACAACATAAACGTAAGACATAGCACTCACCATTCTCGTTTCCTGTCCGATTGCAAATAACTACGCTCATCTCGCGCTGATCGTTGGTGGAGACTTCCTCCTGTTTTTGCCATAGCGGCAACAATCTATGCGCCCAGAAGCTCATGGTTGTCCAGGCGTAATCCTCACCGATATCCTCGGGGGATTCTAACCAAGCGTCCAGGAGAATAAGGAGGTTGGAATTTTCTGCAATACAATACGAAGCGATCTCATATGGCCCCTTGATGGATTCCCATTCGTAGGGTTTTTGTACGTTTAGGTCCATGCAGATCCCGAGGCTAACAGAGTTCAGCGGTGGTGGCAAGCGGAACGTCGTAAACCCCGTTCCTGCCAATCCAAGGAATCAGAGGTATACCGCCGCAAGTGTGGAGAGAAGGTGTTTACCTGGTTTAGCCCACGTTGTGTCCGTCTCAAATAAATTCGTCTTGCGGTACCTCCCCACGCATTCACCGACAGGTCCGAAAAGGATCGCCGAGTTCGCGCCCACTCTCGTGATGCTGTTTCCCCATTCGTCGACGCCTGGTTCTATCTCGTCGTCTGGGAGGCGTTCTGGGTATCCGGCTATGACGTGGCATCCGAGGCGGGTGGCTAGTTCCGCGCAGAATTTGGACGTTGGGCCGGTTACGGGGTCTTCTAGGAACGGTTTTATGGAGTCGGCGCTGGGAAAGACGTAGCCTGTGAAGATACGTTATAGGATGAGATCGTAAGTCCGGGAACATGGACCGAACCGGGAGGTACTCACCGGTGAAGGCCATCTCTGGTAGGCAGACGAGATCGACAGAACCTGGAGTGATCCTTTTCGAGGCATCCGGAACAGCCTCACGGACATACGAGGACTCCTTCGGCTTACCCAGCGCACAACCCTTTCGCCTTCTTTATGTTATCGTCAACTCGACCTGTGGTATCAACGCGAACCGCCCGAGTTTTAGCCCTCCGCGACTGAAAGGGGGAACATTTGACGCGAGGTGTGATTGGGCGTACAGAACTTTGGATCGAATTGCACGACGGCTATTCGTGCGCCGGAGACGCGATTTGCTGAGGACATGATGACTCTTGGAGGTGTCCTCCACAAGCGAGATATGAGGTGAAGGCTGCGAATGATGGTGGTTGAGGAACAAGCTCAGAGAGTACGATTGACGTCGAGTTTGATCGCTCTGATGATTGGAAGATACAGAATATATCATAGCGGCAGGACCTCAGTCTATTCCTTCCCCCCGTTCGCCGGGTAGTTATCCCTCTATTCTACTCAGTTCTCATCATGGACACATAAATCCCGGGCCGTAATATCTGTCCTATGGATCAGTCCCACTGCGTAAAGGTTAATGCACGACATAGAGCCACGGTGTACCTGGAACTCAACCACTTCAAAACTCCTTCTCGAACGCTCTCTTTATCAAAATGTTGTTTAACCTGTCCAACTCCTTGGTAAGCTGACTGAGGCGGCGCCTGATGAAAGATGGTTGGAGGTGACAGTCGATCCTGTACCCGTCCTCGTCCACGTCCTCGTCCTCGTCCAGGGGCGCCGGTATACAGCCAGGGAGGCGAGGCAACGCGTCCAGGACTGGATTAGGCTCATCGAGCCGTATACGCGGATTTATCTTGAACATGTCCTGAACACCCCCCTCCAGCTGCGCGTAGAGGCTTTTGCGATCGTCCCAGTGCTTTTTACAAGGGTTGTCGTAATCATCAGGGTCCAACGAGAAGAAATCGGAAATGCTCAATAGCCCCAACTGTTCTCTCCTCTGGACGAACCACAACAAACGATAGAGGTCGGTACCCGTGATGTGACGGACATCTTTCTCGTAGCGTTCGGATAGGTTGATCTGCCTCGGGGTTAACGCCCTGGCAGCTGCCTTCGCCTCCTCCAAGAACCCAAACCGACATGCTGCGATGTACACCCTGAAGGGTTCAGCATCCACGAAGGACTTCAACGCGTCCGCCAAAACGGGGCGCATCGATATAATGTCGTATTTGTCCACCGCCGATAATACATCGAACACAGTCGACAAGACGGTTAACTTTGGAGGCTCGACTCCCGGGTAGATGAATCGCAGGATCACATCCAAGATTTCCGGGGAGTCGGAGATGTCGACGACGGGGGTGTCTGGCTGTTCGGCATCGTTTTGGTTGGGTGGTTGGGGGAGAGTTAACATATCTTTGAAGATGGGAGAGGCAAGAGAGAGTATGAACTTGTGGACGCGGAAATCGTGTTTTGAATCGGGCTCTTGGCCGGCGCGTAGGATAATATCTCCGTCGCCTGTGGTGAGGAAGGAGGTTGGAGCCATGGACGGAGGCGGTGGTGGTAGAGGTCACTGATGCCGAGTAGCTCCTCTGGGTCGCGTGTGGAACGGATCAGAGCCAACTCGGGTGCCGGGTGCGGAACGCGACCACCTTCGAACGAATCCCCCGCTCGTACCGGGAAACCCAGCGACCAGACTGGATCAGTGCGGATTCGTTGACTCGGCGTGCTTCTGGGTGGTTGAAGGACAATTCGGCTAGTTACTTGCCTACCCTTGCGCGCCAGCACGGTCCCATCCAGCCCCGAACATGGATGGGTCAAACACAGAGCGAGTAGATACAACTGGGAACCTCGGACAGACATTGCACCACATGCAATAACATAACGTAATGGAACACATAGGGTGGGATACACAGCTGTGCCTCCAACGTTCATCCACTTCCAATCCCCTCCCCGAAAACCTCTCTCAACAACGTACGGTTGAAATTGCCCAAGTTTATGGCAACCTTATTTAACATGCCGCGGATGGTTGCCGGGAGAAGTGGACATCCGAACTCCGCCTCGGAACCACCGTAAGCGTAGAATTCGGCGGAGTACGATTCCGGCTCGCAACCAAGGGGTGGGTCAAGTATCTTGTTGAGGACCATCATCAGGTCCTCGAGCTCCACGCACGGATTCCGGACGAAGGCATCCCCAACCTCCCTAGATAATGAGCAATAGAAGTCCTTAGCATCTTCCCAGTGGTCGCAACCGCGGTTGTCCTGTAAGTGGGTCCACTCGAGGAGATCTTCGATCCTCGACAACCCCCCTTGTTCCCTCGCTTGAACAAACCGAACGAATCGATATATGTCGACACCCGAAACGCGTTGGGTGACCTCCTCGTAGTCTTGCTGTAAGATGCTCCGCGGAGTTGACACCATGACGGCCTCTCTCATCTCCTCCAAAAACCCAAACCGGCACGCTATGACGTACACCTCGAAGGGGTGGTGGTGCGAAAAGGTCTTCAAGTTATCCCTCAGAACGGGGCTCATCGACGCGAGGTCGTACTTATCCGCGGCCGATAATAAAGTGGATACGATTGATAGATTGGTGAACTTTGGAAGATCCACCCCCGGATAGATAAATCGCAGGATCGCATCTAAGACTTCCGGGGGATCCGGAACGTCGACGATGGGAAGCTGGTGTTCTTCATTCTGGTTCTGGTCGGGTGGTTGAGGGAAGGTGAACATGTCGTTGAAGACGGAGGATGCGAGAGCGAGGATGAATTTATGAGCACGAAAGTCATGCTT